>Ga0209630_10000584_pt1 | contig 42030 bp, 34 predicted proteins | sample COG_01_FD_184745 | JGI IMG/M metagenome (GOLD analysis project Ga0209630, IMG submission 184745) | Pelagic Microbial community sample from North Sea - COGITO 998_met_01 (SPAdes) (version 2) | ecosystem: Environmental > Aquatic > Marine > Neritic zone/Coastal water | place: Helgoland, sampling...
GGAAAAAAATCTCAAACTTCTCAAGCACTCCTATCCCAAACTCAGGGGCATGGGTTTTAGAAAACGGTTTTTCTATTGAAACATGGGGATAAGATTTGATATGTAATCCATTCTCTTTACCTTGACAGTATAATTAGTTATAGCATAATTTATGATTAAAATATTTAAAGCCTACATAGTACTTGTAATCTTAATCTATCCCTCATATAATACAATTGGTCAGAGTAAAGCAAAAATTAGAACACTTGACAAAATGATTATTCAAGGGATAAAGGATTGGCAAATACCAGGATTAACTGCTCTTGTGGTAAAAGATCAAAAAGTTGTTTTCAAGGAAATCTATGGTGTTAAAAATATTGAAAACAAAGAGCCAGTTGATGAATTTACTCTATTTAATATGGGGTCAACAACTAAAGCACTTATATGTATGGCTCTTGGAGTTTTGGTAGATCAAGGCAAATTAGATTGGAATGATAAGGTTCGAGAACATCTTCCTGCATTTCAATTAACTGATTCATATATTACTGAAGATGCGAGGATTAAAGACCTATTGACTCATAATCTTGGAATAGCAGAGGCGGATTTACTTTGGACACTTGACAGTGTTTCAACAAAAAATACAATTTCTCGTTTTAAACATGCCAAGAAAATTTATCCTCTGCGAGGTGGATATGAATACAACAATTTAATGTATGCTGTTTCAGGTGAGGTAATTGGTTCAGTAAGTGGCGTGCATTGGACAAAATTTGTCGAGAAGAACATATTAGATCCACTTGAGATGAATAATACAAAAACTAAAGCATCAGAGATTTTTGATGGAGGTAATTATGTTACTCCTTATTTAGATGATATTGAGAAGGGAATTATTGAGGTGAATTATAATTTGTCAGACCAAATAGGTGCTGCGGGTATGATCTGGTCATGTGTAAATGATATTCAAAACTATTTACAATTTTTAACCAATGACGGAGTTTATAAAGCGAAGAGGATTTTAAAAAAAGAAACTTTCAATTATTTATTTAATCCTCATATAATGATTCCTCCTGAAAGTTTTTATCCAACTCAAAAATTAACAAAACCAAACTGGATTTCTTACGGTTTGGGATGGTTTCAACATGACTATAGAGGAGAAAAAATTGATTTTCATACAGGAAGTATTGAAGGCTTAATAGCTATAGCAGGAATTATTCATGATAAAAATATTGCAGTTTATGTTTTTGGAAATATGGATCATGCAGAGTTAAGACATGCAATAATGTATAAAGCTTTTGATCTATTCGCATTCGATAATAATTCTTTTAATTGGCACAAGGAAGTTTTTTCTCTTTATGAAGATTATCGAGATGATATGATAAAAACTAATAATCGACAAAATGAAGCTAGAGTTCTAAATACTAAAACTACTCTTAATATAAAAAAGTACGCAGGTGATTACAAAAACAAAATGTTAGGCAATATTGAAGTTAAAGTTATTAATGGTCAATTAGAATTAAATTGTAATAATTTTTTAAACCTCACAGCATCGCATTGGCACTTTGACAGCTTTCTATCAGAAAAAAACAATAGATATAAAATGAAAACATTGTTTAATTTTAATATTGATCAGGAAGGAAAAATTAAAGAACTCATATTTATGGGCAATAAATTCACTAAGGCAAGTCCTTAAGGTTTTACACCAATGGACACAATACAAATCCTATCTAATCCTATGATATCATTGCCTTAATGTAGGAATCCTTTATATTAGTTTTAGGGGGGAGTTGTTTGGGGAAAGTTTGTAGTGTGGTTGGAATTAGCCTTTTTGAAATTATGAGGGAGACAACTTGGAACTTTTTTTTAATAAAAAATAACTAAGTCTTAAACCTGCCAATAGCATCACAACCATTGCAATGATTAATAACGTTACAATATTCGGGTATTGGTTTTCAAATCCTAGTAAACTTGTATGCTTTCCATAGATTCCGAAATACCCCCAAAGAATGACCAATACATAGGCAATTTGCTTGAAGTAATACACTTGGCTTAAGGCAACCAGAATTCCAATAGCTAATATTATCATCGTCCAAAGCTCCTCAGAAATCCCAAAACCTCGCCATTCATATCCTACCAAAACTGCCGTCACATTTGCAATTGTAGCGATAGATATCCATCCAAAATAAACTGTAAAAGGGAGTTGAAGAGTAATTTTACTAGACCAATCAGTAGTGGTTTTTAACAACAAATTTATCTGAACTAGATTAATTAAAAGTACTATCATAAAGCCTAGTGAAACGAGTAAATACTCATAATGCCAAGCAAAAATCCATAAGCTGTTAAAGATTGTGTTCACAATAAAAAGCTTACTCAATGCTTCGGTTTTCTGTTTCATTGGTCCAACTAGAATCCTAAGCGTAAAAACTAGTAATAGAGAATAAATGACCCCCCAGATAGCAAAAGTAGTTCCCTGTGGGGTAAATAAATTCTTTAACTGATCCGAAAGATCGCCAGTTGTCATTCCGTTAATTGGAAGAATATTGGCAAGTGAATTGATCGTAACCATTTGGATAAACCCTAATAGCGTCAAAATTTTTACTCCTATTTTTTTCATACCTACAAACTACGAAGAATCTTTTAAAGAAAATTATTAAACTAAACTATTTACACCAATGCCTCCAATCCAAATCCTTTCTAATCCGTTGATATCATTGCCTTAAGATAAGATTTGCTTATGACAAAACGGGGGTGGTTTGTTAAGGGTTTGTGTGGATACGTGATGGGTGAAAAGCTAAAACTTCTCAAGCACTCCTATCCCAAGCACAGGGGCATGGGTTTTAGAAAACGGTTTTTCTATTGAAACATGGGGATGGGATTTGATATGTAAGCTAATCTTTATAAATTACAGATATTTATTTTTATAATCTTAATTAAGATAATGAAACATAAACAGATCTTTTTTATAACTGTTTTTTTTGGGTTAATTTCTTGTACCAGTTCAAAATCTTTCGACTTAAAAAAGAAAAATATTCTTTGGGTATACCTAGAAGATACTGCTCCACTTATGGGGTCATATGGAGAAAGATTAATTGAAACTCCAAATATTGATAAACTTGCAGAAAATGGAGTTTTATACACTAATGCTTTTATGCCCTCACCCGTTTGTTCTGCAAGTAGATCAACAATTATAACGGGGATGATGGCAACAACATTGGGACTCCATAATCATCACAGTTCTAGAACACCAGAATCTGAAATTAAATTGCCTAAAGAGGTTAAGACTATTCCAGAAATTTTTAAAGAATCAGGTTATTTCACGTTTAATAATGGGAAAGATGATTATAATTTTAGCTATAATCGATATGACCTTTATAGTCAGGAATACATGGTGCATCCTTTGTATGGTAAATTAGGTTTGCCCATCGATTTTTCAGAATTGACTCAAAAGCAACCCTTCTTTGGTCAAGTACAATTGTCTGGTGGTAAAGAGATCTTCAAAAAAAAATTTCAAAACAACATTTCATCTCCTGTAGATCGATCCAAGATTAAGTTACCTCCTTATTTACCAAATGATCCAGTTTTAATTGAGGAGTATGCTAAGCATTATGATGCAATACAGATTACAGATAAAAGGGTTGGTGAAATTATCAAGGGGCTTAAAGAAAACAAGATTTTAAATAACACAATTGTATTCTTTTTCTCGGATCATGGAATGCGAATTACCAGAAATAAACAGTTTTTATATGATGGAGGATTGCATGTACCCTTAATTATTGCAGATTTCACGAATCAATATAAACCCATCTTAAAAGGAACTTCTAATGGTGAATTAGTTAGTGGATTAGATATAGGTACGACTTCATTAGCGATTGCTGAAATTAAAATCCCTGATATTATGGAAGGCAGAAATTTTTTTTCAGATCCTCCTCGTGATTATGTAATTTCAACAAGAGATCGTTGCGATTTTACTATTGACAGAATCCGATCTGTCCGCTCAAAGAACTTTAAGTATATAAAAAACTTTATGACCGATCGACCCTATACCCAGCCTACCTATATGGATGTAAATGGAGTAGAATTTGTTAAAACCATGAGAACGTTAAAGGACAAGGGAAAGTTAAATTCAGTACAAGAACGATTTTTATCTGATTTTAGACCCAGTGAAGAATTATATGATATTGTAAATGATCCTTTTGAACTAAAAAATTTAGCCTCTGAACCGGAATACGAACCAACACTTAAAGAGCATGCAAAAATATTAGAAGATTGGATTTTAAAAACTGGCGATAAGGGTCAATACCCTGAAAATGAGGAAAATTTAAAGTTTATGCTTGAAATTTGGGGGGATCATGTTGTCAATCCAGAATATGAAATACTTAAAAATAAATATCCTGGAATTTCAGGATCCAAAAAGCATATTTTAAAAGCGGAGTATCAAAAAGTAAAGTTTACAAATTAGCCTCTAAGCTTTTAACGTCCATAATGAAATTATGATTTTATTTGGTAAAGTATAAACTTCAAATTGAAGAAAGTTTTTTTCACACCAATGGATACAACCCAAATCCTTCCTAATCCATTGATATCATTGCCTTAACCCTGAGATTGCTGTGAAGTGGTTTTAGGGGGGAGTTGTTTGGGGAAAGTTTGTAGTGTGTTTTGAAATAAATTCCACTTTCTATATCTTAGGGGTATTATTAATCATAAATCAATTAAAATGAACGTTATTTTAAAAGTATCAATGGCTAACTACGACGCATGGAAAGAAACATTTGACAAGCATACTGAGCGGGCTGCAGTTTGCGATGAATCCAAAACCACTGTGGGAAAAGTAGACGACACAAGTTGTATAGTTATGCTTTATGATGTCGATATGCAGGGAATGCAGAAGCTTATGGGTTCTGAATTTATGATCACCTTATCAAAGGAAATGCAGATTGTCAATGAAGAAATGCATTCATTTGCGCCTCTTCAACCCTAAGTAAGCCAGTCGTTAATTTAATCGACTTTTAAGCTGCTGAAATTCACAAAATGACAATTACAGATAATGTTGTAGCAGCAGTAAAAGGTATAATGACTGATGTGTAATTTTTATAATCTATAAATGAACTTAGCCCTCCCATGCGGAGGGTTTTTCTTTTACATCTATTCTTTCTATCTTGGAGGTATTATTAACCATAAATCAATTAAAATGAAAAAAATTTTTAGTCTTTTTAGTTTCCTATTAGCCTCAGTTTTATTTTCTCAAAATGTTGTAGAGATTCACTATAGGCATGTTCCTGCAGAACATATTGCAGAATTTGAAGCTAAAGAAATGGATCATTGGTCTAAAGTAAAACAGAATGCTATTGACAATGGGGACCTTTTAGCAACTGCTTTTTTCAGAGTTGCTGATGCAGGTTTGGTAGAAGATGAGACAATTCCTACTCATGCATTTGTTTTAGTTTATAAAGACTTTAATCAATTAGCTAATTCAAATAAAATATGGTCAAGTGCAGAAAAAGTACTCGGAATGAATCCAAGTTATATTTCTACAGATGATATTTCTAAAGTCTTGATGATTCAACGATATAAACTAATTGATGAATTAAGCCCTTTGAGGGAGTTTAAATATGCTGTTTGGAATTATTCTAAACCAAAAGATATGGGAGGCTTTGTAAATGAAAACCTAAAACTTTGGAAACCATATTTTGAGAAGAGAGTAGGGAAAAATGGTTTAGCTGGATGGGGAATTTTGGCACGTGTTTATCCTCAAGGAATGGATCAATCAAGTCTGCTTTCTTACGACCATTACACAGATCTTGCGAGTGCTATGCAAGCACTATCACCAATGGATTTCGATCAATCAATATTAAGTAAATCAAAAATGTCTGAATATGATCCTGATGGATTTAGATATAGAGTTCTATTAGAACTTCTTCAATTTCAAGGAAATGTAAACTAAATAAATAAGCCCTCCCAAGCGGAGGGTTTTTCTTTTACACCCATTTTCTATATCTTAGAAATATTATTAACCATAAATCAATTAAAATGAAAAAATTTATATACTGTTTTTCTTTACTATTTTCATTCACACTACTGGCACAGAATGGTTTTGTGATGCTAAATCAAAACAAAGTTGAATTTGCCAATCAAGGTAAAGCATTTAAGCTTGTAGACGATTATTTTTCCCCAGTATGGAACGATTTAGTAAATGAAGGTAAGATATATTCTTACCAGGTCATGACTCATCTATGGGGAGATGAATGGAATTTAAATTATATTATAGTTGCTGAGAGTCACGAGAAATTTCTCTCTGCTTGGTCGGAAGGCTTTAGAAGAATTAGATCATCAATGCCACCTGAAAAATGGGATGAACTTTTTGAATATACAATTGAACATAAAGACAACCTTTATAATTTAAGATCACTTTCCCCAAGAAATAATAGTGCTGAACTTATAAATGTTGTAGAAATGTCAGTCAATAACAAGACTGAAAAAGAAATCAATGAATTTGCGAGTTACTACCAAAAATTAGTTAACAAACTCGAGCCTAATTCTTTGAGTTTTAGATTTTTTAGATCTGGAAAAAATAAAGTTACCTTAATAGAGAGGTATCGAAATGAAGCTGCATTTTTTAATCATGCAAAAAACGTTTCTCCAGGAGGGGAAATTGAAAAAGACTTTGCTCAGTTTATGAATAATTTCACTATTGACGCAATGACTATCTATGGAGAATCTTCAAGTGATTTAAAAAAGCTAATAAAAAGTTTTGGATTACCAGCTGATTATGTTCCATATATTGATGGATTCAGTAGATAAACAAAGCCCTTCCAAGCGGAGGGTTTTTCTTTCACACCAATGAATACAACCCAAATCCCTTCTTATCCATTGATATCATTGCCTTAAGCTAAGATTTACTTTAGACAAAATGGGGGTTGTTTGTTAAGGGTTTGTGTGGATACGTGATGGGGATTATTCAATGGGTGTAGCATCGAAATCACTGAAAAATTCTACTGCTTGACTATTTAACCAATTACTCATTGAGTCAATATTTAAAGTTACTGGCATTCTAAGTTTTGAATTGTGTACCTCCTTCATAATGCCCTCTGCATCGGTTGTAACGATACTACAACTCTCTAAAATCTCCCCAGTTTCCTTATTGACCCACTGATCGTATAGCCCAGCAAAACCAAATAATTCTGAGTCTGGGTATTCAACCAAATATTTTTGCTTTTTCCTTCCCTTTGGGTCAAGCCATTTCCATTCATAAAACCCGTCAGAAAAGATTATACATCGCTTGGCATTTTTGAAAGAGGGTTTCTCATTGATTGTTTCAATCCTGGCATTTAATGTGTATTTTTTTATGTCTTCAGTTTTTGACCATTCAGGTATAAGCCCCCAACTAAAATTAGAAATCTTATGAGGATCATTCTCAGTAATACAACTTACTTTGGGATGAGCAAATCCATTATAGATGCCTGTTAAAATCTTGCCTTCCAATTTGTGAGACCTAAATGAATTTTCAGTTTTTGTTTGTTTAAAATGAAAGCACATCAATTTATTTTTTAAAATGGTCTAAAATCACTCAAAAATGATCAAAAAACGCCTAAAACAAGTCAAAATTGATCAAAAATGACTAAAAAACATCTAAAATGAGTCAAAATTGATCAAAAATAGCTGAAAACAAACTAATCAGCCATAATCAATACCCCTTCATCACTCTCATCTATGATCCCATCTTCACAATGAGGGCATTTCTTATAAAACCCTCTATTCAATATTTTCCTTCTCAATAATAACCTCAAACCTAAGCCTGTTCAACACACCTATGCTTAATTATTGCTGAGGTCATTCCATAACCAACTGCAACATGAATGTCTTTAAATCTTACTTCTCCTGAATAAATAGCTTACTTTCACATCATCTTTTTGGTTTTTAATCTTTGACCAAGGTGATTTTGCATATCAATAGCTTTAAGATTTAGTTAAATTATAAATAGCAATAGTTATTACTATGCATGAATTAAGGTGTTCAACATTATTTTTTCTTTTTAGCTTTTTTAGCTATTCACAAGCTATCTATATTGATGCAGACGGTACGTGTAAATGCCCTACTGCATCGGTAGGAGATACAGAAGTGATTAGTGGAGTAACCTATAAGGTGGTGGATAATTCGACTATTGCTGGACAAGTCGCAGCAGCAAATTATAATCTATGTACCACGCAGGTGACTAATATGAGTAATTTATTTCTAACTAACACCGCATTTAACACTGATATTGGTTTTTGGGATACATCTGGTGTGACTAATATGCGAAGAATGTTTGATAATGCAACATCCTTCAACAATGGAGGAAACAGTAATATCAACAATTGGGATACATCGAGTGTTATTGATATGGGAGATATGTTTAAAGCTGCTTCAGCTTTCAATCAAAATATCGGTAGTTGGAATACTTCGAGTGTGACTTCTATACAATGTATGTTTTGTAGCGCAGCAACATTTAATCAAAATATTGGAAGTTGGAGTACTTCAAGTGTGACCGTTATGGCAGGCGTGTTTTTTGGAGCATCTGCATTTAACAATGGAGGAAGTTCCAGTATTAACAATTGGAACACATCTAATGTGACTAATATGGGACAAATGTTTAGATCAGCACAATCATTTAATCAAAATATAGGTAGTTGGAATACTTCAAGTGTAACTAATATGGGAGATATATTTAATAATGCAAGAGTATTTAATCAAAATATCGGTAGTTGGAATACTTCGAATGTCACTAATATGGCATCTATGTTTAGATCAGCACAATCATTTAATCAGGATATTGGAAGTTGGAATACTGCAGCAGTTACTAATATGCAGTATATGTTTCGAGAAGCAACTGCATTCAATCAAGACATAGGAAGCTGGAATACTTCTAGTGTGACTGATATGTCAGGTATGTTTTATAATGCAACTGCATTCAATCAAAATATAGGCTCTTGGAATACTGCAGCAGTTACTAATATGGCTTATATGTTTTATAAAGCAACTGCATTCAATCAAAATATAGGCTCTTGGAATACTGCAGCAGTCACTAGCATGAGTTTTATGTTTGAGGGTGCATCAGTATTTAATGGTGATATCTCTAACTGGGTTACATCAGCAGTTACTGGTATGAGGTTTATGTTTAGAGATGCTACATCATTCAATGGGGATATCTCTGCCTGGGATACAGAATCAGTTACTCGAATGGAAGAAATGTTTAGAGGTGCTACATCATTCAATGGGGATATCTCTGCCTGGGATACAGAAGCAGTTACTCGAATGGATTATATGTTTAGAGATGCTACATTATTCAATGGGGATATCTCTGCCTGGGATACAGCAGCAGTTACTAATATGGATTATATGTTTAATGCTGCAGTAGTATTCAATCAAAATTTAACGGGCTGGTGTGTATCTGCTATAGCATCAGAGCCATCGAATTTTGCAGTATCTTCTGGATTAGCAGTAGCCAATAAACCTCTGTGGGGAAATTGTCCACTATTAGCTATTTTAACAGATACAGATTTAGACAATTTAGTTTCAGGTTCTAATGTAGTTACTATAACTGCTAATTTTAGTAGACCGATGTCTGCAACTCCAACAATTAATATATCAGGAGTTGTAACTAATGTAGCGATGACAGCTTCTACTACAGCCAATATATGGATCTATCCATGGACGGTATCCACCACCACTAGTGGCATCGTTACAGCAACTGTTACAGGAACAGATACTTCAGGTAATACTTACACAGGAACAGACAGCATAACCTTTACCATTGATAATACCGCACCTACGGTCACCATGACCGATACTGATGCTAATAATATAGTAACAGGTTCAAATGTAGTTACGATCACCGCTACTTTTAGTGAGGCGATGGCTTCAGCTCCAACGATTAACATAACAGGGGAGGTATCCAATGTTGCGATGACCGCATCAACTACTGCTGATGTATGGACCTATCCTTGGACGGTCTCGACCACCACTAGTGGCATTGTCTCAGCTACCGTAGCAGGAACGGATGTCTCAGGCAAAGCCTACGCAGGAACCACTAGTATCACTTTCACCATTGATAATACAGCACCTACCATTACTCTAGTAGAAAATGATGCAGATAATGTTTTAACTGTTGGTGAGACGGTATTGCTAACAGCAGGTGTCGATGAAACCATTTCGGGTACCCCAACCCTAACTATAATTACTTCTGGAGGAAGTAATGATTTCGGCATGACTTCTTCTGGTGGTAGTTGGACCTATTCCTACTCTCCACCTAGTTATAGCGGAGTAGTCACTTTTACCGTTGAAATGATTGACGTTGCTGGAAATGCTGCTTCTACTACAATTTCCCTTAATGTAGATACAATAACACCTACTATAGTTAACATTAGAAGCCCAATGACTAATGGAACTTATACGGATTATGATGGGAATAATGCTCAATCAGATACGGTAACTTTAACTGTAACTTTTTCTGAATCTGTAATTGTAACAGATACTCCAAGACTCTTATTAAACACTACTCCTGATTCTTATGTATATTATTTTGATGGATCTGGTACAACTACTTTGACATTTAATGGCATAGTTGAGCAAGAGGTTAGTTCAAGTGATTTAAATATTACAGCTTTGGAACTTAATGGAGGAACGATAGTTGATTCTTCTTCCAGTACAGCCAGTTTAACTCTTGCTTATGTCACTTCCAATACTACAAATCTTGCCGATAGTAAAGATATTGTTTTAGACGCTAAAAATCCTACTCTATCAAATTACGCTCTTTCTGATAATAATAATTTAGCACCAATTGCAACCTCCGCAGTTAATGATGGTGATGTAGCAACTTTTAGTTTTGAATCGGATAAAGAATTATTGGCAAGTAGTCTCACAGTGACCTTTACTGGATTTACCCCCACATTAACCACTGTTTTAAATACAGCTCTTGGTGGAGGTCAATATAAGCATGAATTTTCATTTACTGTTTCAAATACATTTCCTGAAGGAGATGTCTTATTTGAATTTAGTGCTACAGATCAAGTAACATCAACCGGTGTACCTGTTGGAAACCCTACTGGTATAGTTGATAATGATATTTTTCTAGATAGAATTGTGATTAACAGAACCGCGCCTACAATTACAAGCAATGCCAATTTAGCTTCTGATGAAAATTCAACCACTGGACCTACTATAACAGCAAGTGAAGGTGTCGTTTTTTCTATAATTGGAGGAGCTGATCAAGCTTTAATTTCTATTAATCAGCAATTAGGTAACCTAACGTTTAACTCCGCTCCTGATTTTGAAGTTCCTGTAGATGCTGGAGCAGATAATACCTATGAAATTATCGTAAAAGCCATTGACCAGGTGGGACTCACGGTAACCCAAACGGTCACTATTCAAATCAATGATCTTAACGACACTTTTGGAGTACAAGCACTACAAACAGATGTTCAAACCACTGAATCGGCAGAAACAGCAACTATTGGGTTTGTATTAATAACTCAGCCTACAGCTAATGTAACAATTGGACTAAGTCTCTCAGATACTACTGAAGGGAGCCTTTCAACGACTCAACTTACATTTACTCCTGAGAGTTGGAATGTTACTCAAATAATAACGATAACAGGTGTGGATGATGGTCTTGCTGATGGTGATGTGATCTATCAACTTATTACTACCAATTCAGTCTCTGACGATGTTACCTATAATGGGCTTGTAATTGATAATGTTACCCTTACTAATATCGATGATGAGATCGATTCTGACGGAGATGGGTTTTTTGATTATCAGGATGCCTTCCCTAATGATTCTTCTGAATGGTTGGATACAGATAATGATGGTATAGGAAACAATACTGACTTTGATGACGATGGAGATGGTATTAGCGATGTGTATGAAAAAATGCTTGAAACAGATCCTTTAGATGTTAATAGCACTCCATCTGATTTTAATGGTAATGGCATACCCGATGCACTAGAAGACAGTGATGGTGATGGCTTGTTTGATAATATAGACCAATTTCCTTTAGATCCAACTCGATCTCTAGACAATGATGGAGACGGAATTTCAGATACTGATGATCCTGACGATGATGATGATGGTATTCTAGATGATCAGGATGATTTTCCTTTAGACAGTAGATATAACACAGACACAGATAACAACGGTATCCCTAATTTAATCGATCCTGATGATGATGGAGATGGGTATGATGACGATGAGGATGTCTTTCCCCTTGATGGGACAGAACATGAAGATACTGATTTAGATGGTATAGGAAACAACGCTGATACCGATGATGATGGAGATGGTATAATGGATGTTGCAGAAGATGAATTTATAACGATTAGACAAAACTATAAAGTTGAGATTCAAGGTAGTAATAAGTCTAATTTTGTTCCCTTACCTAAAATTCCAATTGAGAGAAAAAACGTTGGAAAATGGAAGATTAGAAAGAGAATTTCTGGAGGAGCCGATAGGGATAAATTTAAAATCAAAGGAGGTGAACCTGCCTCTCGAAAAGAGACTGCTCAGCAAAAAGCAGAGGAATCTGAAGGTTATTTAGTATTTATAAATCCTCCTGATATAAATAATCCAACGGATCATAACAGAGACAATATTTATGAGGTAGAGGTTTCTTACATCAATACCATTGGTGGTGATGAGAGGGTTCCAGAACCAGAAAACAAAGGTGAAATTAAAGCAAATGGCTTTGAATTAAAAGTTATTGAGTTAAAGTCAAATCCAATTCCACTAGAAGAAGCAGCGAGCTTTGAGATTACATCAGATTTAGATGGGGATTTAATCAATAATTCTCTTGATAGTGATGATGATGGTGATGGTATACTGTCATTATTTGAAAAAGGTGGTGTGCTTTTGAGTGAGGAAGATGTTCTTCTCGATACCGATGGAGACGAATATGTTGACTTTCAAGACCCTGATGATGATAATGATGGGATATTTACTCAACACGAATACAGTGACCCTGATGGTAATGGAGCACCTGATGATGCCGTTGATTCTGATGGTGACGGTACTCCAGATTATTTGGATCAGGACGACGATAATGATGGGATAGACACTTTTAATGAATTGCCAGATCAAGACGGTGACGGTAATTCTTCTGACGCACTTGATTTTGACGGAGATGGTATACCAGACTATTTAGACACAGATGATGATAATGACGGATTAACAACCATAGTTGAAGGGTTAAAAGATACTGATGTTGACGGCACTCCAGATTATCATGATTTAGATGATGAGAACGATGGTGTTGATACTATAAATGAATTAAATGATTTAGGTCAACCACTAGATACTGATGGAGACGGTGTAATTGATCCTTTAGATATTGATGATGACGGTGATGGGTTAAATACTCTATTAGAAGACGTTAATGGTAATGGTGATCCAAGAGATGATGATACGGATAGTGACGGTAAAGCTAATTATCTAGAATCTTCATTATTAGATCAGGATGATGATGGAGTAGTAGATCAGTTTGATTCAGTAGATGACGACCCTTATAACGATCAAGATGGAGATGGTTATCCAAACCTTGATGAAAAACTTGCTGGGACCAATCCTTTAGATCCGAATAGCTTTCCTCAAGGCTTTGATAATCCTGCTCTTAGAGCCTCTGTCGATATTGTAAGTTTCTTCTCACCTAATAGTGATGGAGTAAACGATACTTGGCAAGTAAAAGAAATTGATCGTTATCCAAATAATCAGGTATGGATCTTTACTCGAACAGGCTATGAGGTGTTTAATACTCAGAACTATAGAAACGACTGGTCAGGTACTCAAAACGGTAATCCACTACCTGAGGGTAGTTATTACTATCGTATTGATCTTGATGGTAACAGTACAGTAGATTTTGAAGGATGGCTTTATTTAACAAGATGATGATGAAAAGACTATTATTCTTTATTGGTTTAGCTTTTATTCCACTGATAGTTTTTAGTCAGCAGGAAAGCTACTATACTTTGTATCGCTATAATATGAATGTTATTAACCCTGCCTACGCTGGAGCTTTAGGAAAGAATGTCTTTGCCTTCACTTCAAGAAGACAATGGTCTTCTATGCAAGATGCACCCTCTACACTTGCCTTTTCCTATTCTTCAGAAAGAGAAAATAATGTAGGATTAGGACTCTCTGTTGTCTCAGACAAAGTATTTATAGAACAGCAGACCTTTGCTTATGTAGATTTTTCATACAAGTTAGATATGGAATCCACACAGCTATATTTAGGGCTTAAAGCTGGAGGGAATTTTTATAGTGCTGATCCAAGAGCACTAAGCACATATTCACCTACTGATCCAGCTCAACAAGAATTATCAAGTTTTAATCCAAATGTAGGAGCTGGAGCCTTTTTAAAGGGAGAAATTTTTTGGGCTTCTTTTTCTATCCCTAGACTCTTTAATGTTAAAAGAGAAAACGATAACCTGGCAGTAACTGCTAAAGACAGAGTGCACTCATATCTAGGTGGTGGAGTAGATCTTCCAATAGGGTCTGGCTTATTAATAAAGCCGTCAGTAATGATGAGAAAAGTAAAAGGACTGCCTGTTACAACAGACTTTACAGGGATGCTAAGCTGGCAAAATCAATTTGATGTTGGGATCTCCTACCGAACAAGTAGTGCTTTTGGACTACTTGCTTTGGTCTCTCTTGGAGGATTTGATATTGGATACGCTTATGAAACACCAACAGTGAGTTCACTCTCACAGCTTAACTTAAAGACCCATGAGATCGTGTTAAGAATCAATCTAGGAGAAGGTGATCAATCAACTGAACAAGGACCAGAGGGTCAAGAGTAATCCCCACCACATTACAAACCTCCTCCAAACAACATCCCCCTAAAACCACAACACAAGAATCTTATCTTAAGGCAATAATATCAATGGATTGCATGGGATTTGGATTGTATCCATTGGGGTAAAAGAAAAACCCTCCGCTAAGGAGAAGTTACAATATTGTTTTAATTAAGAAATCTTACTATGCATTTATAGGTTTTATTTTGAAGGTCCAAAATACCTGTAGTCAATAGCTGTCCACCATTTGAGGTATTTTCAAAGTGTTTCATGGAATAATGAGCTCCCTCTTTTTTCCATATTCCCCTTACTGTAGTTGTCATCAAATCTGTCCCTTTTTCAGCCCATGCATTAGCAGTGTATTCTCCCTGCCCAGTTGTTCTTAAAGCATTTGTAAATCTGAAAGTCATGTAGACTTTCCAATCTCCGGCTACACCTGATACATTAGCGATATTTCCTTCACCGCCAGGTTCATTTAATGTTATTGATTCAACGACAAAATTTCCATCAATCGATTCATCCCAAGTTAAATCTTGAGCATTCATTGATAAAGAAAATAGTATGATAAGAAAAGATAGCTGCTTCATTTTATTGATTTATGATTAATAATGCTTCTAAGATATAGAGAATGGATTACATATCAAATCCCAACCCCATGTTTCAATAGAAAAACCGTTTCCTAATACCCATGCCCCTGTTCATGGAATAGGAGTGCTTGAGAAGTTTTAGTTTTTAAATACAATGTCATAGTCTACATTTACTGATGTACATAGTTGTTTAGCTAAGAAAACTATATTTAAAATACTTATCTTACTGGAAATTATAAAATTTCCAATAATGAAACATAAGTTACTTCTCTTTAGCTTTATTATATTGTCGTGTGGTGTAGAAGAAAGCGAAGATAATTTAATCAATAATGATCAATTTTCAGTATCTGACAACTCATCCACAGAAAATTCAACAGCAAACAATGCCTCATCAAATAATTCACAACAATCGGAGAGTTCAACGTATTTAGGAACAAATTGTAAAGAAGTTTCTTACTCAAGTAAGCCTGATCCAGATTATGTCAATGGTGATTACTCTTATTACACCTACGGATGGCAATCGGATGGGACAGACCAAAATTCCTGTGTAAATGCCTATAATGGGGTAACCACTTTTGGAGTAGATTTGGTTAATGCTGTTTTGTCTGACGCGAAAGAAAAACTGGGTCAAATTGTCCCTGTAAATACTTGGATATTCCATACTCAAAATTCAGATATAAAAACTATTTGCTCAGATTATTCACCCTTTACCGACGATTCAAGCTGTTTTGATCTTCAACAAATGGCTGCTGCAACGGTTACACAATATGTATTACATAATGGTGGAGAATTTAAACTTTCTGAAATTTTCTGGAGTGATGAAGAACAAAATGGTGCAGGTTATAAGGTTGCTTACCATGAATTTTTTCACATCCATCAAAATTCTCATAAGTTTTATTTCGAAGAAACCGAGAATTTTGGTATCAATATGACACAATTTAGAAATGTTGATGAAAACCAAGGAGTAAATTTAGTCGGACCCGTATGGCTTGAAGAGGGTGGGGCAGAGTTTGCAGGCGTTTGGTACTCATCTTTAAAAGGATGGGTTAACTATAATGAATATTGGATAAATTATTTGGATGAAGCCAGAAGTGTTATTTCTGACGCTGCATCAAGAGTGGATATAGTTTCTTTGAGGGATTATGAAACTAGATATTCGATTCAGAGAGTAGAATCTTCTGAAAATCCAACGGGTACATCAAGAGAATTCGCATATGCGTATTCAGGGGGTGGACTAGCACATTTATACTTAATTAGCAAGGGCTTTACTGATTTAAACAATTCGATGATTGAGTATTACATGAACATAGCAGAATTAGAAAGGGAACATATTGGCGAGGGATATATTTATGCATTTGAGGAATATTTTGGAATGCCTTTAGATAGTTTTTATACTGAATTTGACGATTTTATGTTGAAACCTAGGGAAGAACAATTATCTATACTAGGATTAGAATAAAGCATACTTTCTAAGGTTTAAATGAACATAACTTTAAACTTAGTTTCATGATCTTTACAGATAAAAAATATTACATATCAAATCTCATCCCCCAGTTCAAATAGAAAAACCGTTTTCTAAAACCCATGCCCCTGAGTTTGGGATAGGAGTGCTTGAGAAGTTTGAGATTTTTTTCCATCACGTATCCACACAAACCCTTAACAAACAACCCCCATTTTGTCTTAAGCAAATCTTATCTTAAGTCAATGATATCAACGGATTAGGAAGGATTTGGATTGGAGGCATTGGTGTAAAAGGAAAACCCTCCACTTGGGAGGTATAAATTTTATTTAATTATAGTTTTAAAAAGGAAATAAACAACTTCAAAATTATTCTCCCTCGTTTGTTTAAAGGTATCTCTTTCCACTTTACTCAATTTTTAGTATGAACAAAATAGATTTCATCTTTCGTAAGAGTCTTCTATCGCTTGATAAGTTGCTATTTTAATATCACTTCGGCGATTAAATGGAGCATTCATAATTTGAATCATTGAAACAACAACAATATCTTCTACAGGATCAACCCAAAAAATTGAACTGGGTCCTTGCCAATAATATTCGCCATCACTGCCTACAATCCCTTTTTTTACGCTATTTGTAACTAAACCAAAGCCTATTCCCCAGCCTAACCCATCTGAATTACTCTTTTTAAGAAAACTCATGTCACCTCCTTGTAAAGGATTAATAACACTTTCAAGATGGTTTTTAGTCATAAATTTAATTGTTTTTGAACTCAAAATTCTTTGCCCATTATATATCCCACCATTACGTAAACTCTCTGCAAAAATCATATAATCCATAGCTGTAGAAACAAGACCGCCACCACCAGAGAACAATGAAACATCTATAAAGTCACTCATAGCTTGCCTTGGAATTTTTGGGTATTCAATTGGATATTTATTTTTAATATCATATTTATAACGAGTTAAAAAACGATCTCTTTTACTTTTTGGCACCTGAAAAAAAGTATCCTTCATACCAAGAGGTTTAAAGATGTTTTCACTAAAATATTTGTCCAATGATTGACCTGATAATCTTTCAATGATTAGACCTGTTAAGTCAACTGCAATTGAGTATTGTCGTCTGGTTCCTGGTTGAAATTTTAGCGGCAGCTTAGCGACTCTATTTATAAAGTCCTCAAGGTTTTCAGAAAGAAAAAGGTCTGCATTTGCATATTGAATATCTACTGGATCATCTGAAAATCCATAGCTAAACCCTGCCGTATGTGTTAATAAATGATGCATCTTCATTGTAACGGATGTATCTATTAACTTACCCTCCTCGTCGAGAACCTTTAAATCTTCTAATTCAGGTAAAAACTTTGACACAGCATCATTTAACTTAAATTTACCTTGTTCATAAAGTTGCATTATTGCTACTGCCGTAACTGGCTTAGTCATAGAATAAATTCTAAATAAATCATCTTTTAACAATTCAGTTTCATCTAGAATATTTCTTTTTCCAAAAGCATTAAAGTATACAATTTTTCCTTTCCGTGATACGATTGTAACTATCCCAGGAATATTAAAATCATTTATATATACTTTTGAAAGTTCAGTGATTTTTTCTAATCTTTTTGAAGACATACCCAAGCTTTCAGGTTTCACTTCTATTAGTTGAGAGTAGCTAATATAACTTAAAAAACAAGCTATTATAAATGGAAAAGCTTTCATATTTTTAATTTGTAAAATTTAATAGTAAAAGTGGTTTTTTTGAATCTTAATATAGGGAGAATGGATTACATATCAAATCCCATCCCCATGTTCCAATAGAAAAACCATTTTCTAAAACCCATGCCCCTGTTCTTGGTTAAGGAGTGCCTGAGAAGTTTTAGGGTTTTAAATAGTCAAGAAATACATTGATTTGTTGCCAATATGTTGCCAAAAACAAATAAAAAAATCCGCAACATCATGTAAAACAATTAGTTACGGATTTATTAAGTACCTCGGGTGGGAATCGAACCCACACTCCCGAAAGAACTGGATTTTGAATCCAGCGCGTCTACCAGTTCCGCCACCGAGGCATTTTTTTTGACAGGGTGTCAAAAATAGTAAATTATTTTTTCTTAGGTTTTAATTTCTCAGGCATTCCTAGCAAAATTTATTTCTAAATTTGCGCATTAACGATATATATGAAAACTCCTGCTAAAATTTTTACTTGTACACAGAGTACAGAACTTGCTAATCACATCGCCAAACACTTTGGAGCTCCTTTAGGAAAGGTCAATTTTTCCCGTTACAGTGATGGAGAATTTCAACCCTCTTTTGAGGAATCAGTTCGCGGTGCTCGAGTTTTCATCATTGGTTCTACCCAGCCCTCATCAGAAAATCTAATGGAATTACTCTTGATGTTAGATGCTGCAAAAAGAGCTTCAGCAAGACATATTACCGCGGTAATGCCCTATTTTGGATGGGCACGACAAGACCGCAAAGACAAGCCTAGAGTGCCCATAGGAGCAAAGCTTATAGCTAAACTGTTAGAATCTGCCGGTGCTACTCGGATCATTACTATGGATTTGCACGCCGATCAGATTCAAGGGTTTTTTGAAAAACCTGTAGATCACCTCTTTGCTTCCACCCTATTCCTTCCCTATATCAAATCTTTAAAACTATCCAACTTGACCATTGCCTCTCCTGATATGGGTGGTTCCAAGCGCGCGTATGCGTATTCCAAGTTTTTATCCAGTGATGTGGTGATTTGCTACAAGCAACGAGAAAAGGCCAATGTAATCTCACACATGGAACTCATTGGAGATGTGGAAGGTAAAAATGTAATCCTAGTGGATGATATGGTGGACACCGCAGGAACACTAACCAAAGCTGCCGATTTAATGAAAGAACGAGGAGCTCTCTCCGTAAGAGCGATTTGTACCCATGCACTACTTTCTGGGAATGCCTACGAAAAAATTGAAGCATCTCAATTGGAAGAATTGATTGTCTCCGATTCTATTGCTCCTAAAATTAGTCACAGTAAAGTAAAAGTATTATCTTGCGCCCCATTATTTGCTGAGGTTATGCACAATGTGCACCACAACGAATCAATAAGTTCAAAATTTATAATGTAACTAACTAGAAAAACAAAATCATGAAATCGATTACCATTAACGGATCTAAAAGAGAAAGCGTAGGCAAGGTTGCTACCAAAGCGTTACGCAATGCTGGCAGAGTTCCCTGTGTGTTATACGGTGGAGGGGAACCCCTTCATTTTTCAGCACCGGAACTTGATTTCAGTAAACTCGTCTATACTCCTAATGCACACACTGTAGAAATTGTATTAGAAGACGGTAGTAAAATAAATGCTATCCTTCAAGACATTCAATTTCATCCCTTAACAGACAAAATTTTACATGTGGACTTCTATCAACTTTTTGAGGATAAAGAAATCTCCATGAATATCCCCGTTAAGTTAGAAGGTGCGGCACCTGGAGTACTTATAAGTGGAGGAGTTTTAATACTCAATAAAAGAAAACTGCGTGTCAAAGCACTACCTGCCAACCTGCCTGACTTTATCATTGCTGACATCTCAGGCTTAAATTTGGGAAATAAGCTGTACACGACAGAATTGCAAAATGATGCCTATACTATTCTTCATCCTGACAACACCGTGGTTTGTCAAGTACGTACTTCAAGAGCTTCAATAATAGAAGATGAAGTAGAACTTGAAACAGCAGAAGGTGCAGAAGGAGCTGAAGGTGCAGTAGCAGAAACAGATGCCCCTGCCAAAGACTAAGTTCTTTCTTTAATAAATTTCAAAGCATGTGGTTCTTTAATCACATGCTTTTTTTATTTTAGACTATGCAAATTTTCAGCGGGTTATTTAAAAAGAAAACGACTCCCTTAGACATGAAAAAATATTTAATTGTAGGTTTGGGAAATGTGGGTTTGGAGTATGAAAACACTCGTCATAATGTAGGGTTTCAAATCCTTGACCGTCTTGCAGAAAAAAATGAATTGCTTTGGGAAACAAAAAAACTGGCCCAGCATACCACAGTTCAGAAAAAAGGAAGACAATTTCTTTTAATTAAGCCCACCACGTTTATGAACCGCAGTGGAAAAGCAGTGCGCCATTGGGCACTGAAAGAAAATATTGCTTTAGAAAATATTCTCGTCCTGACGGATGAGCTACACCTCCCTTTTGGAACGATCCGATTAAAAGCCAAAGGGAGCCCTGCAGGTCACAACGGTTTAAAGGACATCGAATCGCAACTAAACACCCCAAATTACGCACGACTGCGCTTCGGCATTGGGCAGGAAAAAAAAGCCTTTGATCAAGTAAAATTTGTGTTAGATCCTTGGGACATAAATGAACAAGAAGCCCTCCCAGAACGGCTCGACCTTTGTACTGAGGCACTTATTAGCTTTGGCCTCCAAGGAATTCAAAACACTATGAATCAGTTTAATAGAAAATAAATCCTTATTCCGTTTGGAAACTGAAAACTCCTGAAAACGACTGATTTTGATTTTCGTCTCGGGTTGCAACTTGCCAATAATACAAGGTGTTTGAGTTTAATTCCAAAAGAGTTTGAGAGCTTGTAATTCCATCTTTTACCAAAGCAAATTCATCAGGATCTGTACTCAAATACAAATCATAAGAAACGATATCGTTGTCCAAATCGTTCCCTTCCCACTCAAATTGAAAGGTTCCTTGAGCGCTCAAAACAATTTCAGATTCGTCCTCAGGTGATTGGAGTAGAGCAGGAAAAGGAAAGTGAGTTGCTGATGTACTTCCCTCAAGGTAAAATTGCCAGGTCGAACTGTCTGTCTCAATCGGGGTAAGAGTAGATTTTGATCGAACAAACCAGAGATAGGGTGCACCGCTGGGCAAGGTCAAAGAAGCGTTTTGTAAAGAGGTACTCGTATCAAATCGTTCTCGGGTAAGTGCATTTTGAACAACAAGCTCGTAATTATCTGCATGTAAAGCCGCTGTCCACTGAAAATTCACCTGACTTAGACTTTCGTTAATCCGAGATGCCGTGGTACAGCTATTTAAGTTTTGAGGAGCCACCAAATTTACTGGTTCAGGATCTGGAATGGGATCTGGACCACAACTCTCGAGCAAAAGCAACACGAAAAGTTTCCAGTTTTTCATTCTTTTAACAATTTTCTAGTCTCGATATAGCTTCCATAATCAATTTGCAACACATACCATCCTCGGGGGAGTTGACCCATCGGAATAAAAATCTCGGTAGCAGTACTCGACAGGTTTTTTTCAGTCCAAAACACGAGCCCCGTAGCGTTTAGTAAATAAAGATCCGCACGGACTCCTTGGGGTAGAATAAGACGTGCATCGTCAATTACGGGATTAGGGAAAACTTGGGCTTGGTTATCCAAATTTATCCATTCTTCAAAAACTCCTTGGCAAATTTGATTTGTTTTTACTTGTAGTCGATTGACTTTTTGGGTCAATGGCAATTCGACAGAATTCTTTCCAACCACCTCAAAGGAATTCCCATTGAGGGTTATAGTAAAAGTATCACTTCCCTCTAGGTTTAGAACTAATTGGGTTAAAGAAGGATCGTATAATGTCTGAACAACCAGTCGGTCTGGAGCCGTGATGGCAGTTTCATAGCAATATTCAAAATCAGGAAATTGATCTGAATAGATACAAATTTCATAGTCCCCAGCAGCTAAGTTGTTCAGCGTGCGTCCCGAATTAGTAAAATTAACTTCCCTTATAAAACCACTTGGCCCTCTTATTTCTGCACGGTAGGGGAAATCTGCACGTGCATTGAAAGTAAAGGAACCGTTAGCATTGTCTGGACAGGTGGCGTCTTTCTTACTCAAGCGAAGGTTTTGAACAGAGAAAAGATCGCAGAGATCCCCAATTTCATTGTTGTCACTATCTGCTTGGTCTTCATTAGAAATCAAGGGACAATTGTCCTCCGCATCCGGAATGGAATCACTGTCTGCATTGGGCTCTATAGTCCCTTCTACACAAAGCTGAAGATCGAACTGAAGTAAGCTTCCTGTATCGTCTGTGTATTGATCAATAACAATAAGCTTCCATATCCCCAGAGAGGAAGTTCCATATAGTGGACTTAAATCTTGTATCGGAGAAAAACTTCCGGTGAAGGGAGGTGAAGCGCTGACTATGGCTTCACCAGCTTCTTGATCAAAGAGCGTTTGCATATAGTCATCTCCAGAATCTCCCAAAGAACTACTTAATAAATAGCGTTCTCCAAGAGGTGTTTCTAAATAAAGTACCAGATCTTCAACCCAGGTGTGTTCTAAATCGATTAAAACATCTAAATCCAAAATAGGCGCATCAAAACTGATAGTAACCGTGGCTGAGATCTCTCCTTTCCGATTGTCCGTAGCATCATTAAGGTCTTTGGGCAAACTTTCCGAACGCTGAGTTTTACACGTAATAGGACTGGTTTCAAAGGAATTAAAATTTGAAAATACAGAGGAGTCACAGTTATTTTGTTGTTGCACACGCCAGTAATACAGTTGTTTAGACTCCAAGTTATTCAGCTGGAATTGTGAAGCGAGGATCAAGGTATCTACAACTAAGGTTTGAAATTCCGAATCTGTGGCAAATTGTACTCGTGACCTATCCACGTTTGGGTTAGACTCCCATTGCAGGAGAGGATTAATACTAACCTCGACTGCATCCTTTTGGGGCTGTAAGAGAATCGGTTCAGAAAGAGCATCCGTACGCTGTTGTAGTATAAAAGAGAAGTTTTCTGAGGTCCCTTCAAACAGGGCCTCTAGAACTAATTCATAATCAGCTGGGGTCAAACGTGAAAGTCCTCTGAGCGTAAAAAACCCTGAGGAATCTGAGGTCGTATATACTGTTTTTGAAAATTGTACACTGACATTGGAAGGCAGTGAATTAATCTGCAAACTAAAATTCGTATCAAAGCCTGTTGAGCGTTGAATATCAAACGAAAACTGCAATGTATTTTGTTCACAATTTTCTTTTTTAAAGGCATCAAAGGTTAAAACCAAATCACGGGATTCGATGCTAAAGTCAACCGAATTAATCGCAAAAAAGATTCCGTTTTTCGGTTTGATTTTTATTCTTCCCGCTGTTGTATTTATCTCGTTAGGAATTAAAACTTGAGCAGTTCCGCTGTTGGGAATTCCATACGCCAAAGTAATGGGAAAGGTCATTCCTCCATCTGTAGACAAAAGAATACTCACTTCACTTACCCCAATGGGACTTTGATCCGTTTGGGCAACATTCCAAGTAATGGGTTCAAGGGATCCTCCTTGAAGTACAGTATTTGGCTCATTCTGCGAGGTGATGGTAAAAGGTCCTGCGCTATCAACAACATTGATTTCCATTTCGTCTTGAGCTACTTGAGTAAAAGTTGAGGCTTGCTTTCGGACTGTCAGTCCCCATCGCATGGCTCTTCCCACCAAAGGAACCGTTTCCCAGGCATCGTTTATTCTTGGGTTTTCCTGAGTTAACTGATTGCTTAAAACACGTTCTAAGTTAGGGATCGATCGGGAAGGAGTTGAACTAGGTGGAAGTGAGCGCGCTAATGCTCCTGTTCCATTGAAAGGGCCGAAATTACTCGAGCGTATTTGATCGCTGTCTAATTGTTCCCAACAATAGGTAAAATCATCCTCTCCTTCTACGGGGTCTACCGTCAATTCAAATGGAGTCCCTACGGGAATAAAAAAATCGGGACCAGCATCGATACTAAAAGGTTCTATTGCTACGGCTTCGGCACTTCCACAAGATAGCGTTGCCACAAATTCAGAAATAGTTTTAATACTGTAAAAATGAAAGTAGGCGTCTCCGTGTTCTTGAAGGTCATCTGGTCCTGTAATCCCGGCATATCCCATGATGGTAGAACCACTCCCCGGTTCCGCATTTACCCCTGTCCCTTCAGTTTGGTGAGAAAAGGTATGGTAGGCACCAAATTGATGTCCAATCTCATGCCCAGCGTAATCCAAATCAAAATAATCGTTGCGGTATTCTCCTCCATAAATATCGCGAAAGGGGTGGATGGAATACCCCTGTCCTTTTTGTCCTGAAGTACACACACAACCGATACAACCTGCATCTCCATCTGGCTCTCCAAAATCAAAAAGATGCCCCACATCATAGGCTTCATCTCCTACAACATTGTCCAAGGTTTCTTGGAGTTCAGAACTAAAATCACTAACAAAAGGATCCGTATTTGAATCTTCGTAAAGTAAATTTATATCGGAAACCAATTCCAATCTAATATTGAGATCTCGTTCAAAAATGACATTGATACGATTTATTGTACTGACCACAGCAGCAAGCGTATCTTCTGTATTCGAACCGTTACTGTCATCATCATCTCCCCAAAAGGCAGTGTACTCCCCTGTACCTGCTACTGCAATTCGAAAAGTTCGCAGTGAATCGTTTAACATCCGATTTTTGTAAGAAAATACTTCCTTAGTCTTTTTTTGAACCGCTGCTTCTGTTTTGCAAAAAAGCGGGGAAGCATTGTCTGTATTTGATTTTGTATAAGTGTAGTGTAACTGTTTCTTTCCTTTTACAGGTTGAATAAAAAAATCAGGTCCTGTAGGGAGTACGAGCCATGCATTGATTCCACTTGGCTGAGTGCTGAGTCGTATACGGACATTGGGTCTTTGTTTACTAACTCCCTTATACGTTTTTAGGCTGGGGTACTTTACTTTCAGGGATTGGGACAATACGGGTGCTGGAGACAATAGAAAAATTTCTTCCTCCCCCTTCTCATTGGGAAGTCTAATTTCATTTGTAGCGTTTTTTTTTGAAATCTCGAGCAACCCATTGGGAGCCTTGTAAAAAGTTTCTCCAAAAACCTCAAGGGAATTCAACAGAGGCCCAGGATTGGAAACTTGTGTCCAGCGGTCTTGAGCTAAAAGCAGTTGCAATGGAAGAAAGAGGAAAAGTATTCCTAGAATCCAAGAGTTTTGGAAATCGCAATTTTCTTTGTTTTTCAGCACTAGAGATACAAGTCTTGGCTAAAAATAAACAATCTTATACTACTATAAATGATATTAACGTACTTTTATACTTTGCTAATAAAGTCTTTTTTTACCCTATGAATGTCGTCCACGGAATTGAAAACTACGTCTTCACTTCGAAGTCAATTCTCACCATAGGCACCTTCGACGGGGTTCATTTAGGGCATCAAAAAATCATTCAGAAACTCGTCAAAAAAGCGAGGGATCAAAAACTGCAAGCCAATTTATTGACCTTTTTTCCACATCCTAGAATGGTGTTGCAAAAAGAAGCTTCGATCCGACTTATAGATACCTTGGCAGAAAAAGAACAGCTTTTAAGAAAGTTGGGAATTGACAATCTTATCATCCATCCTTTTACCAAAGAATTTTCAAAACTTAGTGCTGTTGAGTTTACCCGTGACGTTTTGGTCAATCAATTGGGTATTAGCTCGTTATTTATTGGGTACGATCACCGTTTTGGCAAAAACAGGGAGGCGACAGTAGAGGATTTAATAAGCTATGGAAAAACCTACAACTTCCAAGTAACCATGATCCCCGCTCAAGACATTGCCTCGATCACAGTAAGCTCTACAAAAATTAGAAATGCCATAGGAGCCAGTGATTTTGAAAAAGTTCAAAAATTCTTGGGTCGCCCCTATGAACTCAATGGAAAAGTAACCCAAGGAGCGGGAGTAGGAAGAACTTTAGGGTTCCCTACTGCCAACCTCAATGTGAAAGAAACCTACAAACTAATCCCCCCTAGAGGAGTCTATTTGGTTCAAGTTCAATACAAGGGAAAACTGCATTCTGGTATGATGAATATTGGAAATCGACCGACACTCAACGGAAACCACCAAACCCTTGAGGTTCATCTCTTTGACTTTGAACAAACCCTTTACGATCAAAAGCTACAGGTGTTTTTTCTTAAAAAAACACGCGATGAAATCAAGTTTAATTCCTTAGAAGAACTCAAAAGTCAGCTTAAAAAAGATCAAGAAATTTGCAAAAGAACCCTAGCCGAACAAGGGTAGAAGTAAAATTACTTTATTTTTGCACAAAAGAATTTCCATGCTTGCATTGCAGTACATAAGAGCGCACAAAGACACCCTTCTCAAAGGTCTCGAGAAAAGAGGTTTTAAAACGCCAGAAGTAATTGATCAAATCATCCTACTAGACCAAGAGAGAAGAAGTAAGCAAACGGAGCTGGATGCGCATTTGGCAACTTCAAACCAAATGGCCAAAGAAGTTGGTACGCTTTTTAAATCTGGAGAAATCGAAAAAGCCAATGAACTGAAAGAAAAAAGTGCAGCATCTAAAGGGCATACTAAAAAGCTTCAAGAGGAACTCCAAGAGACTACCCAACGTTTGTTCGAATTGAGAACTTTGGTACCCAACCAGCCACACGAAAGTGTCCCGGCGGGCAGCACGGAAGAAGATAATGAAGAAATTTTTAGAGCGGGAAGCATTCCAGAACTGGACGGAGAAGCACTTCCCCACTGGGAGCTGGCTAGCAAATACGACCTGATCGATTTTGAATTGGGAACAAAAATAACGGGTGCAGGCTTTCCTGTTTACAAAGGAAAAGGCGCTCGACTACAGCGGGGGTTGATCAACTATTTTTTAGATCGCAATACCGCTGCAGGCTATAAAGAAATTCAAGTGCCTCACCTTGTAAACGAAGCTTCTGGTTTTGGCACGGGACAACTTCCAGACAAAGAGGGCCAAATGTACCACGTCCAAAATGACAATTTGTATTTAATTCCTACAGCGGAAGTCCCTCTTACGAACCTCTACAGAAACAGCCTGCTCAATGAAGCAGACCTTCCCATTGCAATGACGGGATACACTCCTTGTTTCAGGAGAGAAGCCGGTAGCTACGGGGCTCACGTACGCGGCCTAAACCGTTTGCACCAATTTGACAAAGTAGAAATAGTACGTATCGAGGAGCCAAAGAACGCTATGGCTGCACTAGAGGGCATGGTCGTACACGTCAAATCTATTTTAAATGAATTGGAACTTCCCTATCGTATCCTCAGACTTTGCGGTGGAGATCTTGGGTTTACTGCGGCTTTGACCTATGATTTTGAGGTGTATTCTACTGCCCAAAAACGATGGTTAGAAATCAGTTCGGTCTCTACGTTCGATAGCTTTCAGGCAGAACGTCTCCAGTTGCGCTACAAAGACAAAGAAGGAAAAAAGCAAAGTGTCCATACCTTGAACGGAAGCTCCCTAGCACTTCCAAGAGTACTAGCGGGCCTTCTCGAAAATTGTCAAACTCCGGAGGGTGTTAAGGTTCCTAAAGCATTGGTTCCTTTTACGGGTTTTGATCGAATTCAATAAGATGGTAATTTACAATGTCACCACTCATGTAGAGCCTTCCATTGAAGATGCGTGGGTGGAGTGGATGCGAGAAATACACTTGCCAGAAATGTTAGCAACGAAAAAATTTAAGTCCGCGAAAATCTTTAAGGTAGTCAACGAACAGGACCAAGGAGGGACAAGCTATGCCGTTCAGTACCACTGCATCAGTCAAGAAATTTTAAAACAATACATCGAAAACGAAGCCCAATTCCTGAGAAAAGCGGGAGAAGAAAAATTTGGTAACCACATTCTTTTCTTTCGAACCGAGCTTCAATTAATCGAAGAACAGTCATGAAACCCGTTCGCGCAAAAAAGAAATTGGGGCAACACTTTTTGACAGATTTAACTATTGCGCGACGTATTGCCGAAACACTCGACTTCCAAAAGTATTCAAACATCATTGAAATTGGCCCGGGGATGGGAGTACTGACTCAATTTTTAGTTTCAGAAACTCAATCTTTAAACCTGGTAGAAATCGATTCAGAATCGGTAGCTTATCTAAAAAATACCTACGATGAAAATCAGGTTAATCTGATTGAAGGTGACTTTTTAAAACTCGATTTTAAAAAAACTTTTGGTGAAGAGCCCTTTGCAATCATCGGAAACTTTCCCTATAATATTTCCACCCAAATCGTCTTTAAAACTCTTGAAAACCGAGATCAAATTCCTTTTTTTAGCGGAATGTTCCAAAAAGAAGTAGCAGAACGAATTTGTGAACCCCCGGGCTCTAAAAAATATGGAATCCTCTCCGTCCTTACTCAATTGTTCTACAAGACCGAACTCCTTTTTCATGTCCCTCCGCAGGTGTTTAAACCTCCACCAAAAGTAGATTCTGCAGTGATCCGATTAGTTCGCAAAACCGATTTTCATTTGGATTGTGACGAAGTACTGCTGTTTCAACTGGTCAAGCTGAGCTTTCAACAACGCCGCAAAACCCTCAGAAATTGTTTAAAAACATTGAATATCCCCAAAATGTTGACAGAAGATAGTATCTTTGACCTACGTCCAGAGAAGCTCTCGGGAAAGGACTTCGTCCAACTTGCAAAACAGATTGGCCATGGCAACATTTCAAATTGATTCCGCATTTACAGCCGAGATCAAAAACCTTATTGCAAAGGAGGACACCACACGTTTAAAACGAAAACTCAAGCCTGCCCACTACGCTGATCTCAGTGAAATCATAGAAACCCTTTCCATAGATGAAGCTACCTATCTGATAAAACTTTTGGGAAGTGATAAAACTGCAGACGCTTTGGCTGAAGTAGATCCTGATATTAGAGAAGGTATTTTAGAACAACTTTCAGTAAAAGAAATTGCAAAAGAGGTCTTGGAACTGGATACCGACGATGCCGCTGACATCATCTTAGAACTACCCGAAGAACGCCAAGAAAAAGTAATGTCTCAGATCGATGATGATGAACATGTCAGCGATATTAGAGAGCTTTTAAACTACGACGAAAATACGGCAGGAGGGCTAATGGCCAAAGAGTTGGTCAAAGTAAATGAAGATCTGAGTGTCCTCAAATGCCTTAACGAAATGCGTTCTCAAGCCGAAAACGTAACCCGTGTCCACTCCATTTATGTGGTGGATGAAAAAAACAGACTCAAGGGACGTCTTTCTCTTAAGGATTTGATCACTGCTAATTCCCGAGCAAAAGTAAAGGATATTTATATCCCCAAGGTGGACTTCGTAACGGTAGAACAAGACAGTGAGGAAGTCGCTAAGATTATGTCGAAGTACGATTTGGAAGCCATTCCCGTAGTCAATAACAACAAAGAACTTTTAGGCCGAATTACGATTGATGATATTGTAGATGTCATCAAAGAAGAAGCTGATAAAGACTACCAGTTGGCTGCAGGAATTTCTGCCGATGTAGAAGCCGACGACCGAATTTTTGACTTGGTCAAGGCGCGACTCCCTTGGCTCTTTTTGGGGCTGCTGGGAGGATTGGGAAGCGTATTTATTTTACAAGATTTTGAAACAATTATGGAGCGACCTGCACTACGCAATTTATTTTTCTACACCCCACTCATTGCTGCAATGGCAGGTAATGTAGGGGTACAATCTTCTGCTATCATTGTCCAAGGAATCGCAAATGACACCGTTAAAGGTTCCCTCTTTAACCGACTGGTCAAAGAGGTTGGACTCAGTTTAATCAACGGACTTTCACTGGCACTGGTCCTTCTTATTTTTGGTCAATTTATTGATCAATCCTTCTTGGTAAGTGCTACCATTGCCGGTTCCATGATGTTGGTTATCGTCGTAGCGGCACTGGTGGGTACCTTTGTACCGATCATTTTAAACAAACAAGGAATTGACCCCGCCATCGCAACAGGGCCCTTTATCACTACCGCAAATGATATTTTTGGGATCTTTCTTTTCTTTTACATCGCTCAATTTATTTTATGCTTTTAATGAACGCTCCTAAAATCCTTCATGTAGATGAAAATCATCCGTTGTTACTTGAAGGTTTAGAATCTCTTGGGTTTGAAAATCGATTGGCCTATACGGTTCCTTTTGAGGAACTTCTTCCAGAATTAAAGAACGCTACAGGGCTAGTCATTCGAAGTCGGTTCCCAGTCGATAAAACTTGTATGGACGCAGCACCCGAACTAAAATTCATCGCGCGGGTAGGTGCCGGATTAGAAACTATTGATCGTGCCTATGCCGAATCAAAAAATATAGCACTCCTTGCAGCACCCGAGGGAAATCGCAATGCAGTTGGAGAACACGCCCTGGGTATGCTACTGAGTTTACTGAACAAACTGCGATTGGGCCACCAAAGTATCGTCAGCGGATCTTGGCTAAGAGAGGAACATCGGGGTTGGGAATTGGAAGGCAAAACGGTTGGCCTACTAGGTTATGGAAACACGGGTAAAAGTTTTGCTAAAAAATTAGCTGGCTTTACTGAGATCGAGGTCCTTTGTCATGATATTCTCCCTAACGTAGGGGATACCTATGCACGACAAGTTTCGCTGGAAGAACTTCAGCAAAAAGCACAGGTTTTGAGTTTGCACATTCCTCAAACTCCTGAAACAAATGGCATGGTCGATCAACATTTTATCGATCAAATGCAACACCCCTTTTGGTTTCTCAATACGGCAAGAGGAAAAGCCGTGGTTACAGAAGACTTAGTAGTAGGCTTAAAAACAGGTAAAATTCTTGGTGCTGGACTGGATGTTTTGGAATATGAATCCAGTTCGTTTCATTCGATTTTTAACAGCTCAAAACTCCCCGAAGCGTTACGTTATTTAATTCATTCAGATCAAGTATTGCTTAGCCCACATGTGGGTGGATGGACTGTTGAGAGTCACCGCAAATTGGCACAAACGATTTTGGATAAAATTAAAGCCTCGAATCTTACGGACTAGTCTAAACCACAAACTGAGCCGTTTCTTCTGTCCGTTGCTCTAAGAGAACAGGCTTGCCCATTTTTTTAATAAACTGAGAAGCCTCCTCATCCAAATGGCGTATGGTATACAAATCTACCTTAGGAGTCACTTCTACATTAAAACGAGAACGCAAAACCAATACCAGTTCTTCCAAACGCTTGTATTTATTATTGATACATACTGAAAAACTGATGGCCGAGTTTTGAATCAATTCTACTGGCATCTGGTATTCGTGCAGTAAACCAAAAATATAACTGATGTTTTCTTCTACTATGAACGAAAAGTCTATGGATGACAAACGCAACAACACCTGATCCTTTTTTACAATATAACAAGGGATATAGGGTTCTAAAGTCTTCCCTTTGGAAACGGCAGTCCCCGAAGCTTTCGGGTTTTCAAAAGATTTTACATAGAGTGGTATTTCTTTGCGTTGAAGGGGCTGCAGGGTTTTTGGATGAATCACGGAAGCGCCATAAAAAGCGAGTTCAATCGCCTCTCGATAAGAAATCTGATGGAGCAATTGAGTATTTTGAAATACGCGTGGATCTCCATTGAGCACACCCGGAACATCTTTCCAAATGGTAACGGATTCAGCGTTTAAAGCATAGGCAAAGATCGCAGCAGAATAATCCGACCCTTCTCTGCCTAAAGTCGTGGTAAAATTATTCGAATTGCTCCCGATAAAACCTTGGGTGATGACCAGAGGCTTGGTTCCTACCTCAGTACTTATACTTTTTTGAGTAAGCTCCCAGTTTAAGTTTGCTGCACGATAATAATCATCGGTCTTGATACAGTTTCGCGCATCTAGCCAGGAGCTGTTGAAACCTTCATGCTTTAAATAGTAATGAATAATGGTTGTAGATAGAAGTTCTCCATAGCTCACAACTTGGTCGTATACAAAACTATAATTCGGAGATTTATTGAACTTGAAAAAACTCAAAAGCTCCTCAAAAAGTTTATGAATTACCTCTTCTACCTCAGCGCTCTGTTCTTTAAAGAGTCCTTTGACAATATCGATATGATACTGTTTCAACGGAAGAATTCCCGCTGGGGTTTGTTCTTTGTTTTTAAAATAGTCTTCGATGATCTGTTCCAGAGCGTTGGTGGTTTTACCCATAGCGGAGATAACTACGAGGGTGTTCTCATGACCCACCGTAGTGAGAACGGATATAAGATTCTTAACCCCTGCTACATCTTTTACAGAAGCACCTCCAAATTTAAATACATTCATTGTGTAGTGGTGTTTAAATAATTTTTCATCGCAGGTCGATGCATTTGTACGGTACGCCAGTCTGTCAACACTTGGGCGCCACTTTTTTCATAAAATTTTACTGCAGGAGTATTCCAGTCCAATACATTCCATTCGATCCGTTCCATTCCTACTTCGTAGGATTGCTTTATAAAGGCGGAATACAACTGCGTTCCAACACCTTTTCCTTTAAATTGTTCAGAAACAATCAAGTCTTCCAGATGAAATGTAGGTCCTTTCCATGTAGAAAAACGAGGATAATACAATGCCATCCCTACCACCTGCTGCTCCACTTCTGCAACCAGGCATTCAAACTTGGGCTGGTCTCCAAAGCCATGCTGCTCAATGTCTGTGACAGTTAATTGTACACTTTCGGGTTCTTTTTCAAAGAGTGCCAATTCTTTGATCAAGTTCAGAATAGAAGTACTATCACTTCGTTTTGCTTTACGCACGATGGCTTTCATATGTTGTAATTGAAATACAAAAGTAAAACAAGTGGGTGGTAGAACCTCAAGTTCAAATGAATATCACAATTTTTCTCTGGGTTGTTAAATATTAAGCCTGTTTCCCTAGCCAAGAGCGAACCTCCTCAAAAAATAGTTTTGGATTCTCGGCATGTAACCAATGACCTACTTTGGGAATAGTGGTGATCGACGCATTTGGAAAATGATGTTTGATACTAGGGAGGTCTGTATCTAAAATATAATCGGAAGCTTCTCCTTTAATAAATAAGCACGGTAACTTAGACTGTACCGTTGGATTCAATCCTTCACCGATAGCATCGCTGGCCTTTTTCAGCACCTCAATATTCACCCGAAGACCTAATTTTCCTGGTGATATCCAATACAAATTTTTTAACAAAAACTGCCTTGTCGTGGGTTCCAGGACATGGTTTGACAACACTTGATCTGCCACTGCTCTGGAGTCAATTTTATCAAAGTCCAGCTGAGCTAATCCATTTAAAATCTGCTGGTGGTGCGGAGCGTATTTTTTAGGTGCAATATCCGCCACTATAAATGCACTGACCAATTCAGGAAAATCGCAAGCAAGATGCATTACCGTTTTTCCACCCATAGAATGCCCCAAGACAAAGACCTTTTGAAAACCTTGCGCTTGGCAATAATCCACCACGTCTTGCGCCATATGACGATAGGAAAAAGAAGTGCTCCAAAAACTTCTTCCATGATTTCTCTGGTCTATCAAATGCACACGATAACCTAGTGAAGCAAAATTCTTTGCATGAGATTTCCAATTGTCTCCCATGCCTAAAAAACCATGCAGAATCAACAGCTCTTTCCCTTCTGTTCCGATGATATTACTGTGGAGAATACTCAATGGGACAGGCGTTGAAGGTACATTGGGATTACATTTTCAAATCCCAAATAAAGACTTTCACAAATAAGGGCGTGTCCAATGGAAACTTCTAATAATTCAGGAATATTTTGGGCAAAATAAGCAAGATTATCAAGGCTCAAATCATGACCCGCATTAATTCCAATTCCCAACGCAACAGCTTTTTCTGCTGCTGCCACATAGGGAGCAATGGCCTGTTCCCTATCGGTTTCGTAACCCGCCGCATATGCTTCGGTGTACAACTCGATCCGGTCTGTTCCCGTTTCAAGGGCTCCTTCGATCATTTCTATTTTAGGGTCCACGAAAATGGAAGTACGGATGCCTTGCTCCTTAAATTGTTTGATGCTCTTTTTGAGGAAATCTCTGTGTTTTAGAGTATCCCATCCCGCATTAGAGGTAATTGCATCTTCGGCATCGGGAACCAAAGTCACCTGAGTAGGTTTAATTTTTAGAACCAAATCTGTAAACTCAGGAATAGGATTTCCCTCTATATTATACTCTGTTTGAACTACTTCAGGTAAAGCCAAAGCATCCTCGTATCGGATATGACGCTGGTCGGGTCTCGGGTGAATGGTGATTCCCTGGGCTCCGTATCGCTGTAAATCTTTCGTGACTTCCAAAAGGTTGGGCTGGTTTCCTCCTCGAGCATTTCGCAAGGTGGCCACTTTGTTTATGTTTACACTGAGTGCTGTCATGCTTTTTTTTACAAAAGTATCTTCTTCCTATGGAATTAAAAAACAATTAACACTTGGAAAGGAATTTATTTTTGCTGGGGTTAAAAGCACGTTCTGTCTAGTTTTGTACCTTTACACTTAGAATTGTCATCATGCGTATCGCGATCTACAGTGCTTTTTTTTCACCCACCTCAATTACTTATATTAAAACAGTAATTGAATACCTCAGTGCGAATGGTCATCACTTCCTTTTGGTAGATCGTATGAAAAAACATTTAGGACAAGAGGGCGAAAAGTACACTTACTTTACCGACAACGTCACTCTAGAGGAAAATGTAGATTTCTTATTCTCGGTAGGCGGAGATGGGACACTGTTGCGGTCCATTGCAGTTATCCGAGATACGAAGATCCCCATTTTGGGGATCAATGCAGGCCGACTAGGCTTTTTAACCTCAGTAAAAAGAGATACACTCAAGGAAGGATTCGATTTATTTTTTCAAGGAAAGTACACTCTTGTGGAACGCTCCTTATTAGAAGTTACATCAAAGGACCCTTCAGAAGCACTACAAGAATTTGGATATGCGCTCAATGAAGTCACCATCAACAGAAAAAACACAACTTCAATGTTGCGTATAGATACAAAATTGGATGATCATTTTTTGACCTCCTACTGGGCAGATGGGTTAATCATTGCCACTCCGACAGGCTCTACAGGATACTCTCTAAGTAGTGGCGGACCTATCGTTACGCCCTCTTCTAACTGTTTTGTAGTCAACCCCATTGCACCACACAACATCAATATGCGTCCGTTGATTGTTCCCGATCATACCACTTTTGAAATCTCAGTTGAAGGACGAGGGAATACCCACCTGCTCTCATTAGATTCCAGAATATTGACCCTTGAAAACGGCAATGATATTTCAATAAGAAAAGCGAAATTTAGCGCACTGACCGTACAATTAGACGGAACCTCCTTTTTCGACACCCTACGCGAAAAACTTTTTTGGGGTCATGACTCTCGCAACATACAATAAAACAAGGCTTTTTCGGTTTATATAACACAAAAAAACTACGGCTGTCCCGTAAGTTAAAACCGATGCTTAAAAAACAATATTTTCTCGCTTGCTTTTTCTTAGCAACCGTTGCCTCAGCCCAGTTCCATGAAGTAGGTGTTTTTCTTGGTGGAAGTAATTATGTGGGCGATGTGGGGTCCCATCGGTATTTAGATCCCAATGCATTTGCTTATGGTGTGGTGTACAAATGGAATGTAACCGATCGCTATTCATTAAGAGGCGGGTTTACCCTTACAAATTTAATGGAAAACGAATACAGAAACAACGATCTGAATCGTTTCTCCAGGTCCTACAAGGTGGAAAATTCATTACAAGAGGTTACCGCTGGAATAGAAATCAATTTTAGTGAGTTTAATTTGCACGCCCCCGAGATGAGTTTTACACCTTATGTTTTTTACGGTTTAAGCTACTTTAGATACGATCAGTTTTACCTCACACCAGACGGGCCTTTTAACCCTCCCCTGAGAAATGATTACGGAAAAGATGAAGAAATAGCCATCCCCCTGAATGTGGGAGTTAAGATCAATCCCAATCCATTTTTTGTACTTGGTTTTGAAGTAGGGGTTCGCTATACTTTGACAGACAATTTGGACGGCAGTAATCCTGAAAATGAATTTGCCGACAATCCTGCCTACAAATTCGGAAATATCGGGAATAATGACTGGTATATTTTTACTGGTTTGACAATTTCATTTACCTTTGGCGATCTTCCATGTTATTGTAAGGAATAAATGAACACACAACCAAAACACGTAGCAATCATTATGGACGGCAACGGTCGTTGGGCTCAAAAACTGGGTAAAAAACGCGTTGTAGGTCATAGTCGGGGTGCAAAAACGGTTCGTGAAATCGTAGAGGAAGCCGTACGGCATCAAATCGAATACCTTACACTTTTCGCGTTTTCTAAAGAAAACTGGAATCGTCCCAAAGACGAAGTCAATATTTTGATGAAACTTTTAGTAAGTTCATTGAAAAAAGAATTTAGACGTCTAACAGAAAACAACATCAAATTGTGTGCTGTTGGAGATTTGAATACCCTGCCCGAGCTGGTTAAAGAAGAACTCCTCTTTGTCATTGAAAAAACAAAAAACAATAGTGGAATGGTTCTTACCTTAGCCTTGAATTACGGAGGAAAAGAGGAAATTGTAGCTGCCGTAAAAGCCATTTCGATTAAAGTTAAAAATAGTATAATTTCACCTGAAAAAGTTGACGAATCCACCATTAATGAGCATCTTTACACGCGTAATTTACCTCCTGTAGACTTACTTATTAGAACCAGTGGTGAAGAACGAATCAGTAATTTTCTTCTGTGGCATATCGCCTATGCAGAGTTGTATTTTACAAAAACCTTATGGCCAGATTTTACAAAAGAAGATTTACAAAAAGCATTGTTAAACTACGGTAAACGAGAAAGACGATTTGGAAAAACGAGCGAACAACTCACTTTTTAAACCTTTATTTAATTTTTGGGTCCTTGGACTGGTCCTCTTCTGGACTTCCTTTTCCTATGCCCAAACCGAGGGCTTTGTCAAAGGCAAGTCCTATATTTTGGACTCTATTAGCGTTCGGGGTATCAAAACCTTTAATGCCCAAACCGTAATCTCCTACAGTGGTTTAAGAAAAGGACAAGAAATCAGCCTACCGGGTGAAGAAGTAAGCGCCGTAATAAGCAAGCTTTGGGGGTTGGATTTGTTTAGTGATATCAATTTCTATATCACCAAGGTAGAAAACAACTCAGTTTCTGTTGAAATAGATATCGAAGAACTCCCTACCCTAACCGATGTTAAAATCAATGGACTTAAAAAAGGGAGTATCGAGAGCCTTATCAAAGACACCGAACTTATAACTGGGAAGAAACTTTCAGAAAGTTTCCTTACCAACACAAAAAATTATATTGTAAACAAATACAAAAAAGAAGGCTTTCTCGATACTAAAGTTGTACTGAACACAATCAAAGACAGTGTGGGAACAAATTCCTATAAAATAGTAGTCAATATAGACAAAGGGTCACGTATTAAAATTAAAGACATTGAATTCGTAGGAAACGAGGTATACAAGGGAAATAAACTACGATCCCAGTTAAAAAATACGAAAGTTAAAAATCCCGTTCGTTTTTGGAAACGATCCAAGTTTATCGATAATGATTTTAAAGACGACCTCTCTGATTTAATTGATTTTTACAAAGAAGAAGGGTATCGCGATGCCCGTATCCTAACCGACTCCCTGATTCGAAACGAGGACAATTCAAACACGGTAGATCTTCAGTTAGAAATTGAAGAGGGCAATAAATACTATTTTGGCACTATTGATTTTATTGGAAATACCGTTTATTCCAACGCCATTTTGCAACAAGTTTTGGGCCTTAAAAAAGGAGATGTTTACAATGGTGTTTTACTCAAAAAACGAATTGCAGATACCAGTAAACCAGACGGAAACGACATTACAAACCTCTACCAAAACAACGGGTATCTCTTTTCTAATATCAATGCCGTAGAAGTAAGTGCTGTAGAAGACACCATCAACTTTGAAATCAGAATTACTGAAGGAAAACTAGCAAATTTCAACAAAATTGTTGTTGAAGGAAATACAAAGACCAACGATCATGTAATCTACCGAGAGCTCCGCACAAAACCAGGGGAACTCTACAGCAAAGACAAGCTGGTTCGAACAGTTCGTGAAGTAGGGCAATTGGGATTTTTTGATGCGGAACAAATCAACCCACAGATTGAGAATGTAGATCCTAATTCAGGAACTATAGATGTCCGATTTGACCTAGTAGAATCTGGAGCAAGTCAAATTGAACTTCAAGGAGGCTATGGCCAGGGAGGCTTTATCGGTACTCTTGGATTGTCGTTCAATAACTTTTCTATGCGCAACATCTTTGATCGAACCAAGTACAGACCCCTTCCCATGGGAGATGGACAAACTTTAGCCCTTCGTCTTCAAGCTAGTCAGTTTTACAATACCTACAGCTTTAGTTTTTCAGAACCTTGGCTGGGCGGACAACAACCCGTGCAATTTTCCACCTCGCTACAACACACCATCCAGTACCGTTATGACTTTTTCACGGGACTAGCAGATAAAAATCAATCCTTTCAAATCAGTGGGGCCACACTAGGTTTGGCCAAAAGACTACGTGTTCCTGACGATTTTTTCCAACTCTCTCAGTCGATCTCCTATCAGTATTATAACTTGATCAATTACTATACGGGGCTCTTCACTTTTGGTGATGGAGCAGCAAACAACCTTGCCTACACAATAAACTTAACTCGAAACAACACTAGGATTAATCCTATTTTCCCAACCGGAGGATCTACTTTTAGCATCAGTGGAAAATTTACACCTCCCTACTCTCTTTTTTCAGGTACAGACTATACGAGTCTGGGAGATCTTCCTGAATTTCAGGATGAGTTAGGCAATCCTGATGTAGAAAAAATAGATCAAGAAAAATTTAGATGGTTAGAATTTTATAAAATTAAATTTAATGGTACTTGGTACACCCCCATCTATGAAAAGTTGGTCTTAAAGACCCAAGCGGACTTTGGGTTTATCGGAGCGTACAATCTTTCCAGGGGAAACATTCCTTTCGAGCGATTCTTCCTAGGAGGTGACGGAATGGTAAGTTATGCCTTAGATGGAAGAGAAACCATAGCGCTGAGAGGCTACCCAAACCAATCCTTATCCAGTAGAGACGGTTCAGTGATCTACAATAAGTTTTCACTTGAACTGCGCTATCCCATTACTCTAAAACCCAGTGCCTCCATCTATGCGTTGACCTTTTTAGAGGCAGGGAAAGGATACGATACGTTTAGAGAATTTAATCCCTTTGTTTCAAAACGTTCTGCTGGTGCAGGGGTCCGAATATTCATGCCAGCTTTTGGATTGTTGGGAATTGATTTTGGTTATGGATTTGACAATGTCAATTCAAATCTTTCTACGCCAAACGGATGGGAAACCCATTTTGTTATCGGTCAACGATTCTAATTTGCTCCCTGAAAACTATACCACTACTTTTTTTTAAACCCCATACTATCTTGAAATTCTCAACGTTATTAAACTAATGACCTTAAAAAAATCAACATACCTGCTTTTAACCCTCTTTTTTAGCCTCAGTGTGTCCTCATTTGCTCAAAGAGGTACGCGAGTTGGCTACATTGATATGAATGTCATACTGGAAAGTGTCGAAGAGTACGGCAAAGCAAGTCAACTTTTGGACAAGAACATCGAAAAGTGGAAAAAAGAAATTGAGCTCAAGAAAATTCAACTGAAACAATTTGAAGATCAGCTAAACACAGAACGGATATTACTCACTCCAGAGTTGATTAAAGACCGTGAGATGGAAATCAAAGACTTTGCCTCTGAAATTGTGAATTTACAAGAAAAACGCTTTGGCCCTCAGGGAGATATGATCATTCAACGTTCCAAATTGATTCAACCTGTTCAAGATCAGGTATTAACTGTGGTCAAACAAATAGCTGAGGAGAAAAAATACGATTTTATTTTTGATCGATCTTCCAGCGTAACCATGTTGTATTCCGCAAAAATTTACGATATTAGCGACCTAGTTATAAAAAAAATAAATAGACAACAACGCATACAAAATAGAAAGGAAGCGTTAGAAAAATTAAAAACGAAAACGAATTCCTTAAACAATTAATATCACTACACTTATGAAACATTTTACTACCCTTATCATTAGTTTATTTTTATCTCTTGCCCCTTTAAGCATGATGGCTCAGTCTAAAGTTGCACACATCAATACGCAACAACTGATTAGTGAAATGCCCGAGGTGATTGCAGCTCAAAATGAACTCAAAAAATTAGAAGACCAATACGCTAAAGAATTGGAAACTTCTGCCAAAGAATTTCAAACCAAAGCGCAAAGCTATCAAGGAGATGCTGAAAACCAGACCGATTTGATCAATCAGCAACGTCAGGTAGAATTGCAAGAAATGCAACAACGCATCCAAGAGTTTAGAGAAACTGCCGCTCAAGAATTGCAAAAACGTTCTGCAGAAATGATGCGTCCACTTTATGATAAAGCACGTGCCGCCATTGAAAAAGTTGCAGCAGCTCAAGGGTTTAATTACGTATTGGACTCCAGTCCTGGAGGAAGCGTGATTATGGCCACTGGAAAAGATCTTATGCCTGACGTAAAATCAGATTTAGGATTTTAAAAAAAATAAACTAGGTAAAAAAACCACCAATAGGGTGGTTTTTTTTATGCCTTAAACCAAGACGCGTAAAGAATATAATTTTTTGCAATTCGCTGAATTTCGTTTTGCTGTAAGTCAGGATCAATCTCTTTAATTTTTCGCGCGGGTACCCCTGCGTAAATTGAACCTGGGGGGACAATGGTGTTTTGAGTCACTACTGCGCCAGCAGCGATAATACTGTTACTCCCTATTTCACAATGATCCATCACAATACTTCCCATCCCCACCAAAACATTATCGTGTAGCGTACAGCCGTGAACAATAGCGTTGTGGCCTATAGATACATTATTCCCAATATGAGTAGCAGCAGTTTCATAAGTGGCATGGATCACCACGCCGTCCTGAATATTGACTTTATTTCCAATACGAATGGAATTTACATCTCCACGAACTACCGCCTGATACCATACCGAAACCTCATCTCCTAGGATTACATCCCCAATTAAAGTTGCATTCTCTGCAAAAAAACAATTTGATCCATAAGAAGGTGTATATCCTCGAACTGACTTGAGTAGCATAATTTTGGCTTTGGTACAAAATACAAAAAGATTTTGGTCAAAATAGCTCCAATGCTCAACTGTTATTTGACATTCATTAACTATTTTTGAAAAAAAATCAGGTGGGAGAATATCAAATTAAAGCATCCGCAGAAAAAGGACAGCAAAAAGCACAGTTTACGGTAAACCAAAACATTGGCCCTAAAAATCCAATACATTTTAAAAACATTGATGAGGCAAAAGGGGCACCCCTTATTCAACAACTGTTTTATTTACCCTTTGTAAAATCTGTAAGTCTCTTCGAAAAACATCTCGAGGTGGTGCGTTTTGATATCTTAGAGTGGGAAGAAGTTCTCGAGGATGTTCGGATACAACTGGAAAACTACCTCAACGATGGGGGAATCGTGATTGAAGAAACACGAGGAA
>Ga0209630_10000591_pt1 | contig 41637 bp, 35 predicted proteins | sample COG_01_FD_184745 | JGI IMG/M metagenome (GOLD analysis project Ga0209630, IMG submission 184745) | Pelagic Microbial community sample from North Sea - COGITO 998_met_01 (SPAdes) (version 2) | ecosystem: Environmental > Aquatic > Marine > Neritic zone/Coastal water | place: Helgoland, sampling...
CGCCGGCGCGCGCGAACAGGGCAGGGGCATCTAACCCCAGCAGCGGGTGGCTACCGATCCTGGCGGAGAGCAACCGTGCTTCCGCACCCATCAGGTCCTTCCAGCGGTGGACGACCTTCGCGCCCTTCACCGCCTTGCCGACGGTGGGATAGCCCGGGATCAGGGTCGTGGTCGCGACGCCATGCGGCGCCAGCGCATCGGGCAGCGCGCCGACGACATCGGCGAGACCGCCCGTCTTGACGAGCGGAAACGCCTCCGATGCGACGGAGAGGACCTTCAGCGGCACGTCGGAGGTCACGATGGCAGGCGGTCGATCATCGGTTGCGTGATGAGGCAGATGCCCTTGTCGGTCCGGCGGAAGCGGCGGCTGTCCAGTTCGGGGTCCTGCCCGACGACGAGTCCGTCGGGGATGACGACGCCGCGGTCGAGCACGACGCGCTTCAGCTGCGCGTTGCGGCCGATATGGCAATACGGGAGGACGACGGCCTCATCCAGCGACGAGAAGCTGTGCGCGCGGACGCCGGTGGACAATAGGCTGCGCTGGATCGACGACCCCGACACGATGCAATTGCCCGACACGAGGCTCGATACCGCCGAACCGCGGCGGCCGTCCTCGTCATGGACGAACTTGGCCGGCGGGGTGATCTCCGAATAGGTCCACAGGGGCCATTCGTGGTCATAGACGTCGAGCTGAGGTATGACGTCGGTGAGGTCGATGTTCGCCTCCCAATAGGCATCGACGGTGCCGACGTCGCGCCAATAGGCGGCGGGTTCCTCGCTGGTGCGCACGCAGCTGGCGGAGAAGCGATGCGCCTGCGCATGGCCGTGCTCGACCAGATAGGGGATGATGTCCTTGCCGAAATCGCGCGCCGATCCCGGCGTGTCGGCATCGCGCCGCAACTCCTCGATCAGGAACTTGGTGCGGAAGACGTAGATGCCGAGGCTGGCGAGTGCGGTGTCGGGCTGGCCCGGAATCGAGGGCGGATCAGCCGGTTTCTCGACGAAATCGATGATCCGGTCGGTCTCGTCGACGTGCATCACGCCGAACGCCACCGCCTCCATCCGCGGCACCTCCATACAGGCGACGGTGACGTCGGCGCCGCTGTTGCAATGCTGCTGGAGCATCACCTCGTAATCCATCTTGTAGATGTGATCGCCCGCCAGGATCACCATATATTCGACGTTGTACGCCTCGATGATGTCGATGTTCTGGAACACGGCATCGGCGGTGCCCTCATACCATTGGAACTCGCTGACGCGCTGCGAGGCGGGCAGGATGTCGAAGCTCTCGTTGCGTTCCGGGCGCAGGAAGTTCCAGCCGCGTTGCAAATGGCGGATCAGCGAATGCGCCTTGTACTGCGTCGCGACGCCGATGCGGCGGATGCCCGAATTGATCGCGTTCGAGAGCGCGAAGTCGATGATCCGGCTCTTGCCGCCGAAATAGACCGCCGGCTTGGCGCGCGTGTCGGTCAGCTCCATCAGCCGGCTGCCGCGCCCGCCCGCCAGCACGTACGCCATCGCGTCGCGCGACAGCGGCTGTCCTCGTCTGTCTACCATTCGCACCCTCCTGTTGTCGTCACCGGCCGTTTCAGCCTTCGTATTCCAGCATCACCGTGGCGAGCGGCGGCAGCGTCACCCAGGCCGCGCCGTCCTTCGCCTCGACCCCGCCCAGATTGCCCAACCCCGATCCCCAATAGTCATGGGCATCGGAGTTCATTACCTCGCGCCAGCGACCGTTATGCGGCAGCGGCACGCGATAGGGGGCACGGGCAACCGGTGTCAGGTTGGCGATCACCGCCACTGGTTTCTCGCCGGGCGCCTTGCGCAGCCAGGCGAAAACCGAATTGGTGGCGTCGTCGCCGATCAGCCATTCGAACCCCTCCGCCTCGCAATCGCGCGCGTGCAGCGCGGGCGTGTCGCGATAGACGCGGTTGAGGTCGCGGACGAGCTTGCGAACGCCGTCGTGCGCCGCAGAATTGCGCAAATGCCAGTCGAGCGCGCGTTCCTCGCTCCACTCCTGCCGCTGCGCGAACTCCTGCCCCATGAACAACAGCTTCTTGCCGGGATAGCCCCACATGAAGGCGTAATAGGCACGCAGGTTGGCGAATTGCTGCCAGTCGTCGCCGGCCATCTTGGTGAGCAGCGATCCCTTGCCGTGGACGACCTCGTCATGACTGAGCGGCAGGACGAAATTCTCGTCGAAGGCATAGACGAAGCCGAAGGTGATCTCGCCGTGATGATGGCGGCGGTGGATGGGCTCGCGCGCGAAATACTGGAGCGTGTCGTGCATCCAGCCCATGTTCCATTTGAAGCCGAAGCCAAGGCTTTCCTTCGGTCCCTCCTCGAATGCCGGCGTCGACACGCCCGGCCAGCTGGTCGATTCCTCGGCGACGGTGAACACGCCGTCCTGCTTGCCGTAGACCGCGCGGTTCAGGTCGCGGAGGAAGGTCACCGCCTCCCAATTCTCGCGCCCGCCCTGATCGTTCGGAATCCATTCGCCGGGTTCGCGGCTGTAGTCGCGATACAGCATCGACGCGACGGCATCGACGCGCAGACCGTCAACATGATAACGTTCAGGCCAGAACAAGGCGTTGTTGATGAGGAACGAGCGCACCTCGCGCCGTCCGAAATTGTAGATCGCGGTGTTCCAGTCGGGGTGGAAGCCGAGCCGCGGATCCTCATGCTCGTACAGGGCCGTGCCGTCGAAGCGGGTCAGGCCATGCGCGTCGACTGGGAAATGCGCCGGCACCCAGTCGAGCAGCACGCCGATGCCGGCACGATGCGCGCCGTCGACGAAGCGCGCGAAGCCGTCGGGATCGCCGAAGCGCGCGGACGGCGCGTAAAGGCCGGTGGTCTGATACCCCCATGACGGATCATAGGGATGCTCGCTGATCGGCATGAACTCGATATGCGTGAAGCCCATGTCGACGACATAGGGGATCAGCCGGTCGGCGAGCGCATCCCACGAGAGATACCAGCCGTTCTCGTCCTTGTCCCAACTGCCGGCATGCACCTCGTAGATGCTCATCGGCACGCGGCGTGGATCAACCTTCGACCAGGTGTCGCGATGCGCACCGTCGCCCCAGACATGCGCGGGCGGTGCGGTGGTGATCGACGCGGTCTTGGGGCGCAGTTCCGCGGCGAAGGCATAGGGGTCCGCCTTCAGCGGCTGCAACCGGCCGTCCGGGCCATGGATGGCGAATTTATAGCTGCGGCCGGCGCCGATGTCGGGAACGAAGATCTCCCACACGCCCACCTCGCTACGCCGGCGCATGACGTGGCGGGCGTGGTTCCAGTCGTTAAAGTCGCCGACCACCGACACGCGTTGCGCATTCGGCGCCCAGACCGCAAAATGCACGCCGGATACGCCTTGATGCTCGATCAAATGCGCGCCCATCTTGTCGTAAAGGCGGAAGTGCGACCCCTCCGCGATCAGATAATCGTCGGTCGGCCCCAGCACCGGCCCGAAGCTGTACGGATCGGTCACCCACCATTCCGCGCCATAGCCCTGCGCCCGGTACTTCACCGGTTGCGGTGCCCCGGTGACGATCCCCTCGAAGAGATCGTCCGAGCCGACGCGCGTCAGCGCCCCGAGCGACGCCCCGTCCAGATCATAGGCTTCCGCGGTTTCCGCGCCCGGAATCCAGGTGCGCGCGAAGGTGCCGCCCGGTCCGGCGAACACGCCGAGCAGCGAGAACGGATCGTCGTGGCGCCCGTCGAGCAAGGCGGCGATGGCGCCACGCGGTGGTTTCACTTGACACCCCAGATCTGCTTGGCATATTCGCCGATCGTCCGGTCGGACGAGAACCAGCCCATATTGGCAACGTTGAGCACCGCCGACCGGCCCCAAGCGGCGGTGTAGTTCCACTTCGCATCGACGTCGCGCTGCGCGGCGGCATAGGCATCGAAATCGGCGGCGAGCATGAACCAGTCATGGTCATACAGGCCGTCCATCAGCCCGGTGTAGCGGCCGGGATCGTCGGGCGAGAAGACGCCGGAGCGGATCGCGTTGACCGCCTGCGCCAGCTCGCGCGATCCCTCGATCACGTCGCGACCGCGATAGCCGCTGGCGCGCTTTTCGGCGACTTCGTCGGCGGTAAGGCCGAAGATGAAGATATTGTCGTCGCCGACATGCTCTTTTATCTCGATATTGGCGCCGTCCAGCGTGCCAATCGTCAGCGCGCCGTTGAGCGCGAACTTCATGTTGCCGGTGCCCGACGCCTCCATGCCCGCGGTCGAGATTTGTTCGGACAGGTCGGCAGCCGGGATGATCCGCTCGGCCATGCTGACATTATAGTTCGCCACGAACGCGACCTTGAGCAGGTCGCCCACCGCAGGATCGGCGTTGATCCGCTTGGCGACGTCGTTCGCCAGTTTGATGATGAGCTTGGCGTTGTGATAGCTCGACGCGGCCTTGCCCGCGAACAACTTCACCCGCGGCGTCCATTGCCGTTCGGGGTGGCTGCGGATCTGGTCGTACAGCGCCACCGTCTCGACGATGCCGAGCAGCTGGCGCTTGTATTCGTGGATGCGTTTGATCTGGACGTCGAAGATCGCATCGGGATCGAGGGTCAACCCCATGCTTTCCTTGATATAGGTCGAGAGCGTCACTTTGTTCGAACGCTTCACCGCGGCGAAACGCTCCCGAAATGATGCGTCGTCGGCAAAAGGAATCAGCGCGGTCAATCTGGTCGCATCGTCGCGGAAATCGGCGCCGATCGCCTCGGTCAACAGGCCGGTCAGGCCCGGGTTGCATTGCTGCAGCCAGCGCCGCGGCGTGATGCCGTTGGTCTTGTTGTTGATGCGGTCGGGATAGAGGCGGTGGAGATCGGCGAACACCGTCTTCTTCATCAAGTCGGTGTGCAGCGCGGCGACGCCGTTGACGCTGTGGCTGCCCGCGAAGGCGAGGTTCGCCATCCGCACGCGCCGCTCGCCGCCCTCGTCGATCAGGCTGATCGCGGCGATCGCGCGATCGTCGATCCCCTCGACGCCGCGCGCCTCGCGCAGCAGCTTGGCGTTGATCGCATAGACGATCTGCATGTGTCGCGGCAGCAGCCGTTCGAACAGCGGCAGCGGCCAGCTTTCCAGCGCCTCGGGCAACAGCGTGTGGTTGGTATAGCCGAACACCTGCCGGGTGATGTCCCACGCCTCCGGCATCGTCAGTTCGTGATGATCGACCAGCAGCCGCATCAACTCCGCCACCGCGACCGCGGGATGGGTATCGTTGAGCTGGATCGCCGCCTTGTCGGGCAGAGTCCGGATGTCGTCGAAATACTGGATATGCCGGCGGACGATGTCCTGGATCGACGCGGAGGAGAAGAAATACTCCTGCCGCAGCCGCAGCTCCTGACCGGCGGGCGTGCTGTCGTTGGGATAGAGGACGCGGGTCAGCGTCTCGGCGCGCATCTGTCCGGCGAGCGCGCCCTCGAAATCGCCGGCGTTGAACTGGTCGAGCTTGATCGGATCAAACGCGCGCGCATTCCACAGCCGCAGCGTGTTGACCCGTTTGCCGCGCCAGCCGACCATCGGCGTGTCGAACGCGACCGCCTCCACCGCCTCCGCCGGCGACCAGTGGACGCGGCCCTCCGCAACGCTGGTCACCTCGCCGCCGAAGCCGACGAAATAGGCGCTCTCGCGGCGTTCGAATTCCCACGGATTGCCGTGCGCCAGCCAGTTCTCGGGCAGCTCGATCTGCCAGCCGTCGTCGAGCCGCTGGCGGAACATGCCGTTCACGTAACGGATGCCATAGCCATAGGCTGGCAGGTCGAGGCTCGCGAGGCTCTCCATGAAACAAGCCGCGAGGCGACCGAGGCCGCCGTTGCCGAGCGCCGCGTCGGGCTCGATCTCCTCGATCTCGGCAAGGTCGACCCCCAGCGTCGCAAGCGCCGCCGCCACCTCGTCGTTGTGACGCAGGTTCGACAGCGCATCGCGCAGCAGCCGCCCGATCAGGAATTCGAGGCTGAGGTAATAGACCCGCTTGGCGCCGGCGGCATGCGCCGCCTTGGTCGATTCCATCCAGCGTTCGATGATCTCGTTGCGCAGCGTCAGGATCGTCGCGGCCAGCCAGTCGTGTGGCCGCGCGGCCTGCGCATCCTTGCCGATGCGGTGGACGAGCGTGTCGACGATGGTGGAGGCGAGGTCGTTGCTGGAAGCGGTCGGCGAAGCGGCGGCGGGGCTGTCTGTCACGGCATGTCCGGAGCAAGAGGAGGGCGCAATAGACGACGCCCGGCGGTGAAAGTCACCTGCCAAAACGACCGCATCGGGATCATAGCATCCCGATCAGCAACGTGCAGTTGAGGCCGATGATGATCGCCGCGATGCTCCAGGCGAGCATCCGCAGCCACGCCGGGCTGACGAAACGGCCCATCACCCGCGACTGGCCGGTGAACAGCACCAGCGGCACCACCGCGAACGGCAGCTGCAGACTGAGCACGACCTGGCTCAGCACCAGCAACTGCGTCGCGCCGCTGTCGCCCGATGCGCCGACCACGATCACCGCCGGCACGATCGCCAGCAGCCGCGTCACCAGCCGCCGCAGCCACACCGGCAGGCGCAGGTTGAGGAACCCCTCCATCACGATCTGGCCCGCCAGCGTGCCGGTGACGGTGGAATTCTGGCCCGAGGCGAGCAGCGCGATGCCGAACACGACGCTCGCCGCGCCGACGCCCATCATCGGCGCGAGCAGGCGATAGGCCTCGTCGATCTCGGCGACCTCGGTGCGGCCGGCGGTGTGGAACACCGCCGCGGCGACGATCAGGATCGCGGCGTTGATGAAGAAGGCGAGGCCGAGCGCGATCGTGCTGTCCAGCGTCGCCATCTTCGCCGCCTCCGCCTTGCCCGCGTCGGTATGGGCGAAGGCGCGGGTCTGGACGATGGAGGAGTGGAGATAGAGGTTGTGCGGCATCACCGTCGCGCCGAGGATGCCGATCGCGAGGTACAATTTGGCGGGATCGGTGACGATGCCGGGCGAGGGGATGAAGCCCGCCATCAGCGCGCCCATGTCGGGCTTCGCGTGGAACAGCTCATAGGCGAAACAGCCAGCGATGATGACCAGCAGCGCGAGGATGAACGCCTCGATCTTGCGGAAGCCGAAGCGTTGCAGCGCGAGGATCAGGAACACGTCGAGCGCGGTCAGCACCACGCCCCAGACCAGCGGCATGCCGAACAGCAGCTTCAGCGCGATCGCGGTGCCGAGCACCTCGGCAAGGTCGCAGGCGATGATCGCGATCTCCGCCAGCACCCACAGTGCCAGCGACACCGGCTTCGAATAATAAGCGCGGCACGCCTGCGCGAGGTCGAGGCCGGCGGCGACGCCGAGCCGCACCGACAGCGCCTGCAGCACGATCGCCATCAGGTTCGACAGCAGGATGACCGACAGCAAGGTATAGCCGAATGCCGATCCGCCGGCGATGTCGGTCGCCCAGTTGCCGGGGTCCATATAGCCGACCGCGACAAGGAAGCCCGGCCCCATGAACGCGCCCAGCCGCCGCCAGCCGGTGGCACCGACGGGGACGGCGACGCTGCGGTGGCTGCCGCCGAGCGAGGCGGGATGGGAGTAAGCGGGAAGGGCGGCAGTCGTCGGCGTGGCTGTCGTCATGCGCCGATCTGTGGACGAAGCCGGCGGGCGGGGCAAACCCAAAAGCGGCGAATGCCTTAGCCTGTGTCAGGCCGTCCGGTCAGACCGGCGCGGCATCCGTATCCGGGCCGGCGCCGTAATGGTGCCAGGTGAAGATCGCGAGCGCGCCGCGATGCGGCCGCCACGCCTCCGCCAGCGCGCGGGTGAGCTTTTCCGATGGGCGTTCGTCATGGCCGAGCAGGCGGCCGACCTCGATCTGCACGGCAAGGTCGCCGGCGGGCCACACGTCGGCGCGCCCCTCGGCGAAGAGCAGGTAGATTTCCGCCGACCAGCGGCCGATCCCCTTGACCCGGACGAGCTGCGCGATCGCTGCCTCGTCGTCGGCGGGCAGATGGTCGAGATCGAGCCGGCCGCTGGTCACCTCCTCGGCGAGGCTGCGGGCGTAGCTCGCCTTCTGCCGCGACAGGCCGGCGGCGCGCAGCGTCTCGTCGCTGGCGGCGAGGATCGTGTGCGGATCGCCGGGATCGCCGACCAGCCCCTCGAGCTTGCGATAGACCGCGGCGGCCGACGCGACGCTGACCTGCTGGCCGAGGATCGTGCGCAGCAGTGTCGCATAGCCGCGTTCGCGGATGCGGGGCGGCGGATAGCCGACGCGCGACAGCCCTTCTGCGAAGGCCGGTTCGGCGGCGGCGAGTGCATCCATCGCGACGCGGATCTGTTCCGCGCTCAGGCCCATGCTTGATCCCCGGCGCGGGGCGCGGCATGGCCGGTTGCAACTTGATCGGAGACTGACATGCCCAAGCTTATCGTCGTGACGCGTGAGGGGGAAGAACGCGAGATCATGGGTGAGGCTGGCCTGTCGGTCATGGAGGTGATCCGCGACGCCGGTATCGACGAATTGCTGGCGCTGTGCGGCGGGTGCTGCAGCTGTGCCACCTGCCACGTCCATGTCGACCCGGAATTTGCGGACAAACTGCCGCCGATGGGGCCGGACGAGGACGACCTGCTCGATTCGAGCGACGAACGCAACGCGACCTCGCGCCTGTCGTGCCAGCTGCAGATGACGCCGGCGCTCGACGGCCTGAAGGTGACGATCGCCGGCGAGGACTGATCGACTGATCGTCGCTGCCGTCACCCCGGAACCGATCCGGGGTGACGGCAGGATCAGCGCGCCGCGACCGCGTAGAGCGCGATCGCCGCGGCGTTCGAGACGTTGAGGCTTTCGACCTTCTCGCTGATCGGCAGCTTGGCGAGTTCGTCGCAATGCGCCTCGGTATTCTGGCGCATGCCTTCGCCTTCCGCGCCCAGCACGATGCAGATGCGCTGCGTGCCCATCGCCTGCGCCAGCGTCTGGTCGGCATGGCCGGTCAGGCCGATGCGCCAGAATCCCGCCTCGGCGATCTCCTCCAGCGCGCGCGCCAGATTGACGACGCGTACCCAGGGCACCGTCTCCAGCGCCCCCGACGCCGCGCGCGCGACCGTGCCGCTTTCGGGCGGCGCATGGCGGTCCTGCGTGACGATGCCGAGCGCATCGAATGCCGCGGCCGAGCGCAGGATCGCGCCGACATTGTGCGGGTCGGTGACCTGATCGAGCACCACCAGCGGGCGCTGGTCGTCCTTGCCCGCGATCAGCAGGTCGGCGAGCCAGCTGTCCTCCAGCGGCTCGACCTCGGCGACGAGGCCCTGATGCGGCGCGTCCGCCGGCACCAGCCGGCCGAGGTCGGGCGCCTCGGCATAGACCACGGGCAGCGTCGACGGAATGTCGAGCGACGCCAGCGCCTCGCGCGTTCCCCAGATCTTGCGGACGACGCGGTCGGGGTTGGCGAGCGCCGCCGTCACCGGGTGACGGCCCCAGAATTTGGGACGGTTGGCGGTGCCCGTCGACGGGCGATGCCCCTTGCGCGCCATCAGTCGGCACCCGGCAGGCGAAGGGTGGTGGAAGCAGGATCAGTCATCATTGGCATCGCTATAGGCAAAGGGATCGGTGACCACCGGCTGCGTCGGCAGCGGCGGGCGGGGCAATGCCTTGTCGGCATTGGCGGCGGAAAGCAGGACGGAGGCGAGGACGATCGAGCCCTGGCGCAGATCCTCCGGCTTCAGATGATCGAACGTGTCGACCGAGCTGTGATGGACGCGGCTGCCGTAATCGAGCGGGTCCTGAATGAACTGGAAGCCGGGGATGCCGATCTGTTGCAGGCTGACATGGTCGGTGCCGCCGGTCTGACGCGCGACGACGTTGCCCGCCCCCATCGAGGCGAACGGGGCGAGCCATTCGCGGAAGATCAGCACGACCGCCGGATTGTTCTCGGCATAGAGGCCGCGCAGCTTGCCCGATCCGTTGTCGATGTTGAAATAGGCGGCAAGTTCGCCGTGGCCGGGCAGCGGCACGATCGGCCAGCGATAGGCGAAGCCGTAATCGACGCCGGTGGGCTGCGGCCCGGTGCCGCGGCGGGCGAGGTGCGCGCGCGTATAGGCGGCCGAGCCGAGCAGCCCCTCTTCCTCCGCGCCCCATAGCACGAAGCGGATCGTCCGCTTCGGCCGCACGCCGCTCGCCGACAGGATGCGTGCCGCCTCCATCACCTCGGCGGAGCCGGCGGCGTTGTCGGCGGCGCCGTCGCCCGCGACCCAGCTGTCGAGATGTGCGCCGGCCATGACGTACCCTGCCTTGGGATCGGTCCCGGGGATTTCGGCGATGACGTTATAGGCGTTGACGTCGCTGTCGTCGAAGCGGACGTCGCTGACGATCTCCAGCACCGGCGCCGGCCCCATCTTGGCGAGCCGGGCAAGGCGGAGGTAATCCTCCTGCGCGATCTGCACCGCCGGCAGCGATGCGGTATCGCCGACGCCGAACAGATAGCCTTCGCCATGCACCAGCTTGCCGTCGCGATAGGACATCGTCGCCACCGCCACCGCGCCCTCTTCCTTCAGGAAGGCGTCGAGCTTCTTGGTATAGTCCAGCCGCTTCATCCGGCGATCGGCGGCGGCGGGATCGTAGCTGGGCTGCTGGAATTGGTCGAGCTTGCCGATATCCTCGCCCGTCAGGCGGCGGAAGGCGGGTTCGGTCGGGTCGGCGGCGGCGCGGGGCAGGGTGAGCATGACGATCTTGCCGCGCAGCTGGCCGCGATATTTCGCGAAATCGCGTTCGCGGGCGATCAGCGCGACGATCACCGGCGCGGTGAGCGGGCCGGCGGTGGCGGGCGTCCAGGCGACGGGGATGGCGGTCAGCTGGATCGGCCGCGGGCTGACCATCCGCACGCTCGACCGCTCGATCGACCAGCCGCGGCCGAAGGCGAAGCCTTCCTTGCGGACGTTCTTCAGCCCCCATGCGCGCAGCTGGCCTTCCGTCCACGCCTCCGCCGTGCGCGCGCCGGGCGAATTGGCGAGGCGCGGGCCGATCACGTCGGTCAGATGTTGCACGGTCTGCACGACCTGGCTGTGGTTGGTCCCCTGATCGATGATCGTGGCGATGGCGGCGCGATCCTGCGCGGCAACAGGCGTCGCGGCGGTAAGGGCGGCAGTGGCAAGCAGCAGGTGGCGCATCGATGTCCCCGGTGGTCTGTCGTCCGGGTGCTAGGCGGCGGCCGGCTTTCGCGCAAGCATCCGCGATTCGGCGGAAAGCGGCGTTGACAGCCGCGTTTTGCTTCGCCAATAGGCCGCCTCGCTTCGGCGAACTCGCATCCGGACAGGTGGCCGAGTGGTTAAAGGCAGCAGACTGTAAATCTGCCCGTGCAAGCGTACGCTGGTTCGAATCCAGCCCTGTCCACCACCTTCCCGCGCCACCGGGAAGGGTGCGGCCCGATCGGTCATCGGTCATCCCCCAGTTATTGGTCATTCTGCCGTCGGATTATAGAAACTAGGCTTATCTAGTTGAATCTGCACGCGTAACGACTGGAACGGGCTGCGCTACGCCGGGTTAGGGATCTTCCAAGGGAGATCCGCATGACCGAAGCCCATGACGATGCGCCAGCCGCGACGTCGAAACGACGCGGCGCCGCCGACACCGTAACCGAATCGCTGACCGAGGGGCAGGGCTCGTCGGTGGTGGCGCGTTCGGTGACGATCAACCGCCCGGCGAGCGAACTTTACAGCTACTTCCGCGATTTCGCGAACCTGTCGCATTTCATGGAGAATGTGATCGCGATCGAGGTGCGTGATCCGACGCATTCGCATTGGACCGTCAAGGCGCCGGCGGGTGCGAAGGTCGAATGGGATGCGCGCGTGACGGAAGAGCAGCAGGACCGGTTGATCGCCTGGACGTCCGAACACGGGGCCGACGTCGCCAATTCCGGTCGCGTCGAGTTTCGCGAGGCCGGCGACCGCGGCACTGTGGTCACCGTGACGATCGCCTACGACCCGCCCGGCGGCGTGGTCGGCAAGGTGATCGCCAAGATGTTCCAGCGCGAACCCGCGATCCAGGCGCGCCGCGACCTGCGCCGCTTCAAGCAGCTGATGGAGACCGGCGAGATCGCCACGCCAGCGATGAACCCCGCGCAATTCGAGGAGATGGGGCTGTGAAAGCATTGGCCTGGCACGGAAAGCACGACGTCCGCATCGATACCGTCGACGATCCCGAGATCGTCAACCCGCGCGACTGCATCATCAAGGTCACCTCGACCGCGATCTGCGGATCGGACTTGCACCTCTACGACGGTTACATCCCGACGATGCAGGCGGGCGACATCCTCGGCCACGAATTCATGGGCGAGGTGGTCGAGGTCGGCGCGAAGTCGACGCTGAAGAAGGGGCAGCGTGTCGTGGTGCCGTTCACCATCGCCTGCGGCAGCTGCTACCATTGCGGCAAGCACCAATATTCGGCCTGCCCCAACGGCCTGCCCGCCGACAATCAGGATATCGCGCAGGAGCTGTACGGCCATGAGATGTCGGGCCTGTTCGGCTACAGCCACATGACCGGCGGTTATGCGGGCGGTCAGGCGGAATATGTCCGCGTGCCGTTCAGCGACGTCGGCCCGATCGTCATCCCCGACGGCGTCGAGGACGACAAGGTGCTGTTCCTGTCCGACATCCTGCCGACAGGCTGGCAGGCGGCGGAATATGCGCAGATCGAGCCGGGCGACACCGTCGCGGTCTGGGGTTGCGGCCCGGTCGGGCTGTTCGCGGTACAATCGGCGTTCCTGATGGGCGCCGAACGCGTCATCGCCATCGACCATTTCCCGCATCGTCTGGAACTGGCGAAACGGTTCGGTGCCGAGACGATCAACTTCGAGGAAAGCGCGACTTACGAAGCGCTGATGGAGATGACCGGCGGCATTGGTCCCGACGCGGTGATCGATGCGGTCGGGCTGGAGGCGCACGGCATGTTCGTCGACAATGTCATCGACCGGATCAAGGCGGCGACCTTCCTCGGCACCGATCGCCCGCATTCGATCCGTCAGGCGATCATCGCCTGCCGCAAGGGCGGGCGCGTGTCGATGCCTGCGGTCTATGGCGGGTTCGTCGACAAGTTTCCGCTCGGCGCGTTCATGGAAAAGGGCCTGACGCTCAAGACCGGCCAGACCCACGTCCAGCACTACATGCCCGGGCTGCTCAACGCGATCATGGAGGGGAAGATCGACACCGAATTCCTCATCTCGCACCGCATGCCGCTGACCGACGCGCCCAAGGGCTACGACCTGTTCAAGAACCACCAGAACGAAACGACCAAGATCGTGCTGAAGCCCGGCATGACCGCCACCGCCTGAAGGATATCGAACCATGGCTGACAAACTTGCGATCATCACCGGTGCCTCGACCGGCATCGGCTTCGAACTGGCGACGCTGGCGGCGAAGGACGGCTACGACCTGATCGTCGTCGCCGACGAGGCGCTCATCAATGCGGCGGCGAACGACTTCGAGCAATTCGGCACGACGGTGACCGCGATCGAGGCGGACCTGTCGACGATCAAGGGCGTCGACCGGGCGCTCGATGCGGCGGACGGGCGACAGATCGATCTGCTCTGCGCCAATGCCGGCCACGGCCTCGGCCATGCCTTCCTCGATCAGGAGGTGAGCGACTGGCGGTCGGTCGTCGACACCAACATCACCGGCACCGCCTATCTGCTTCAGAAGGTGCTCGGGCCGATGGTAGCGCGCAATGCGGGCAAGGTGTTGGTGACCGGATCGATCGCCGGCTATATTCCCGGCAGCTTCCAGGCGGTCTATAACGGCACCAAGGCGTTCGTGGACAGCTTCGTCGCGGCGATCCAGAACGAGATCAAGGACGCCGACGGCGTCACGCTCACCAACCTGATGCCCGGGCCGGTCGATACCGAATTCTTCGCGCGCGGCGACATGCTCGATACCGACGTCGGTTCCGATCCGAACAAGAGCGATCCCGCCGATGTCGCGAAGGACGGCTGGGACGCGCTGATGGCGGGCAAGGCGTCGGTCGTGTCGGGCTGGAAGAACAAGATCCAGTCGGCCGTCGCCAACATCACGCCGAACGCGATCCTCGCCGAACAGCATCGCAAGATGGCGGAACCCGGGACGGCGAAGGACTAAGGGCGGCGGGGTGGAGCGGGTAACGGGAATCGAACCCGTGTATTCAGCTTGGAAGGCTGCTGCACTACCATTGTGCTATACCCGCGCACGCTGTGCGTCAGCGCCATTACCGTCCCCGGCGAGCCGGTGCAAGCGCCCGTTCCGTCGGCGACGCATGGTTCACGACTTGCTTACCGTTCGTCGGCTAGACGGGCGCGCATGTATCATGATCCTGCGCTGGCGGCCCGAGGCGCTGCCGATCCACGGCCCCGGTCCGCGGTCAGCCATGGCGTCGGCCTGGCCGGGCTGGCGGGGCTGGCCGTCTGGATCGCGATCGCCTGCGCGGTCGGCATGGACGGGCCCTATGCGGCGCTGGTCGGCCTGATCGCCTGCGGCGGGCCGATGGTCGGCTGGTCGTTGCTGGTCGACAAGGTCCATCGCAGCTCGACGACGGGGATCGACTGGAGCCTGACGCGCCCGCTGGCCGAGACGCGCGACATCAGCCTGACCAAGCTTGCCGGCCTCTACGTCACCTGGGGCGGCATCGCGATCGTCTATGGCGTCGGACGCTTCTATTGGGAGGGCAATTTCGCCTTCGCCATGTGGTGTTTCAGCTGGGCGATCCCGGTCGTCGCGGTGATCGCCGTACCCTATGTGCTGTGGCTCGACCGCCATCTGGTCGAGCCGCGCGACGGGGCATGGCATCTGGGCGCATGGCTGACCGGGCAGCAGGACGTCGACCGCAACGCGATCTACGGCCATTTGCGCAGCTGGGCCGTGAAGGCGTTCTTCCTCGCCTTCATGCTGGCGGTGGTGCCGGGTAATTTCGGCGGCTTCGTCCGCAGCGACCTGTCGGCGCTGCGCGATCCGGTCGCGCTGGCCCATTGGCTGATCGCGCTGATGTTCGTCATCGATGTCGCCTTTGCGACCGTTGGCTATATCCTGACGCTGCGCCCGCTCGACGCGCATATCCGCAGCGCCAATCCGTTCGCGGCGGCATGGACGGCGGCGCTGATGTGCTATCCGCCGTTCATCCTCATGGAGGCAGGCGGTCCGCTCGATTACCATCCGGGTACGCAGGAATGGACCGACTGGTTCGCCGGCCATCCGCTGCTCATGGCCGGCTGGGGTGCGATACTGGTCGTGCTGACCGCGATCTACGCCTGGGCGACGGTGGCGTTCGGACTGCGTTTCTCCAACCTCACGCATCGCGGCATCCTGACGCATGGCCCCTATGCCTGGTCGCGCCACCCGGCCTATCTGTCGAAGAACCTGTTCTGGTGGCTGTCGACGCTGCCGATCCTCACCACCGGCAGCCTGATCGACGCGGTCCGCGCGACCGCGCTGATGGGCGTCGTCAGCGGCATCTATTACTGGCGCGCCCGCACCGAGGAACGCCATCTGGGCCTCGACCCCGTCTATCGCGATTACAGCGACTGGATCGACCGGCGCGGCGCGGTGCCGCGCTTCCTGCGCTGGATGGTCGCCCGCTAAAGCGCCTTTGCCCACAAGGCGTCGATGCGCTTCTGATTGCCGCCGCTCTCGCGCAGCCGCAGGTCGAGCAATTCGACCTTGCGCCCGCGCAGCATCTGCCCCTCGGTCTTCCAGACCAGATCGTAGATCGCCTGCCGCGTCGTCGGCTGGTCGTCGGTGAAATAGGTGTAGCGGATCAGCACCGGCAGCCGCCCGGTCCGCTCGTCCGCGCCGCCGTCGGTGGTCTTGCGCAACGCGTCGTCGAACCAGCCCGCCTCGATCGTCTGCGTCACCGAATCCTGCGGCGCGACGCCGAGCGCAGTCGGGAAGGTCACGCGGATGTCGCCGAGCGGATGTGCTTCCTCGCGCGCCAGCAGGATCGATCTCTTGTCCCTGGCCACCGTGCCGCGCAGCGTGAAGCGCGCCTTGTCGCGGCTCGCGCTCGCCTGTTCGACCGCCTTGTCGGCCGCGGCGTCGCGGCGTTCCTGCCAATTGCTGTACAGCGTCAGTGCGGCGATCACCACGCCGGCGACCGCCACCACCTCCGCCAGCGTGATCCAGCGGCGGCGGGTCTGCGCCTGATCCTGCGTCTCGCTCATCGTCCGCCCGCCTCCAGCAGCCGGCGCGGCGCGGCCAGTTCCCAGCTGCGCGCGATCCGGTCCTCGATCAGCACCCAATCGGGATCGCCGTCCAGCGTCACGCCGACCCAGCCCGATGGGCCCAGATAGGCGGGCCGGCTATAGGTGTCGGGTGCCGCGTCGATCAGCATCGCCTGCTCGTCCGTTCCGCTGGTGCGCACGCAGACGACGTTTAGCCCATCGCCGTGATGGTTCTCCCGGACCTGCGCGAACTGCTTGTCCGCAACGAAGAAGGTTGGCTGGCCGTGGCTCGTCCGCTCCTCGACCTCGGGCAGCAGCAGCGCGATCTCGCGGACGCGGGTCAGGGCAGGGGAGGCGGCAGGGGCATCGGCGGTCATCGGCTGGCGAACTCCTTCAGCACCTGCGGGTAGAGCCGGTGCTCGGCCGCCAGAACGCGCATGGCCAGTGTTTCGGGTCCATCGTCCGGCAGCACCGGCACCTCAGCCTGTCCCAGCAGCGCACCGCCGTCGAGTTCCTCGGTGACGACATGCACCGAACAGCCCGCCACCGCATCGCCCGCCGCGATCGCGCGGGCATGGGTGTCGAGTCCCTTGTATTTGGGGAGCAGCGAGGGGTGGATGTTGACGATCCGTCCCCGCCAGCGCGCGACGAAATCGTCCGACAGCAGCCGCATGTAACCGGCGAGCGCGACCAGTTCGCATCCCGCCGCACGCAGGGCGGCATCGATCTGCGCTTCATAGGCGGCCTTGCCGATTCCTTTGGGCGACAGCGCGAAGGTGGCGATCCCGCGCGCCTCCGCCCAGGCGAGGCCCGCCGCATCGGGCTTGTCGGAGGCGACGAGCCCGACCGGGATACCCGCCTCGACCAGCGCCATCATGTTCGATCCGCGCCCGGAGATTAGGATGCCGACGGTCTTCACGCCGCCTCAGCCCTCATGCGTCGCGGTCCAGTCGGCGCGCGCGCTCCACGTCTCGGTCGATCCGCGCACGGTGCAGCCGCGCGGCCCCGCCTCGACCGTGCCGATCCTATCCACCGTCTCGCCCGCCTCGCGCAGTGCCGCGGCGACCGTTTCGGCGCGCTCCGCCGCGACGACCACCGCCATCCCGATCCCGCAATTGAAGGTGCGGGCCATTTCCTCGGGCTCGATCGCGCCCTGCGCCTGCAGGAATGCCATCAACCGCGGCTGCTCCCAAGTGTCCGCGTCGATCACCGCATGCGCGTCACCCGGCAGCACGCGCGGGATATTCTCGAGCAGGCCGCCGCCGGTGATATGCGCCAGCCCCTTGATCTCGCCTGCGCGCAGCAGCGGCAGCAGGCTGGCGACATAGATGCGCGTCGGCGCCATCAGGATATCGATCAGCAGCCGGTCCGAATCGAACAGCGCCGGCCGGTCGAGCTTCCACCCGCGATCCGTCGCCAGCCGGCGGACGAGCGAGAAGCCGTTGGAATGCACGCCCGACGAGGCGAGGCCGAGGATGACGTCGCCCGCGCCGATCTCGCGCCCGGTCAGCACCCGGTCACGCTCGACCGCGCCGACGCAGAAGCCGGCAAGGTCGTAATCGCCGGGGGCGTACATGCCCGGCATCTCGGCCGTTTCGCCACCGATCAGCGCACAGCCCGCCTGACGGCAGCCCTCTGCGATCGAGGCGACGACGCGCTCGGCGATCGCGTTGTCGAGCTTGGCGGTCGCGTAATAATCGAGGAAGAACAACGGCTCGGCGCCCTGGACGATCAGGTCGTTGGCGCACATCGCGACTAGGTCGACGCCGACGCCCTCGTGCCGGTCCCATTCGATCGCGAGCTTCAGCTTGGTGCCGACGCCGTCGTTCGCCGCGACCAGCAGCGGGTCGTCGAACCCGGCGGCCTTGAGGTCGAACATGCCGCCGAAGCCGCCCAGCTCCGCATCCGCGCCCGGGCGCCGCGTCGCCTTGGCGAGCGGTCCGATCGCGCGGACCAGCGCGTTGCCCGCGGCGATCGACACGCCGGCATCGGCATAGGTGTAGGACTGGTCGCCGGAGGCTGACGGGGAGGCCGGGGTGGGGGAGGATGGCGGGTTGCTCATCCGGCCAGCCTGCTAAAGTTTGTGGCGCGCGGTGGCAATCCTTCCCCGCACGGTGCGCGGCGGCACACAAGCTGCTTGGTTTTCCGGCGCCGCTTCGCCAAAAGGCGCAACGATGCGTGTCCGTACCCTGTTTTCCTCGCTGGCCGGTGCCGCATTGCTGCTCGGCGCCGGCGCCTATGCGCAGATCGAGGGCGGTCGCGGCGTCGCGCCGGTCGACAGTTCGGGCGATTTCGAGGTCAGTGGCGTCAGCGTCGACGTCGCCGCCAAGACTGCCGAATCCGCCCGGCTCGGCGGCTGGCGGCTGGCGCAGCGCAAGGCGTGGGTCCAGCTTTCCCGCCGGCTCGGTGCGGGCGGCGGGCTGGTGTCCGACGGTACGCTCGACCAGCTCGTGTCCGGCATCGTCGTCGAGCATGAACAGATCGGCCCGACGCGGTACATCGCCCGGCTCGGCGTGCTGTTCGATCGCGGCCGCGCGGCATCGGTGCTGGGGATCAGCGCCTATTCCGACCGGTCGCGGCCGATGCTGCTCGTGCCGCTGCAGGTGTCCGGCGGGGTCGAGACGGTCTTCGAACAGCGCAACGACTGGCAGCAGGCGTGGGCGCGCTTCCGCACCGGGAACAGTGCGATCGACTATGTCCGCCCCTCGGGCACGGGCGCCGATTCGCTGCTGCTCAACGCCGGCCAGATATCCCGACCGGGGCGCGGCTGGTGGCGGACGATTATCGACCAATATGGCGCCGCGGATATCCTCATCCCCGTCGTGCGGCTGTACCGCAGCTATCCCGGCGGCCCGGTCATCGGCGTGTTCCAGGCGCGTCACGGCCCCGACAACGACCTGATCGGCAGCTTCACGTTGCGCGTCGGCAGCGCGGCCGGCCTGCCGCAATTGCTCGACACCGGCGTCGCGCGGATGGACGCGCTGTTCCAGCAGGCGTTGCGCGGCGGCGCGCTCGGCCTCGATCCGACTTTGTCGCCGCCGCCCGAGCCCGAACCCGTCATCGATCCCGACGCGATCGACGACAGCGCGGGCGGCGAGACGCTGGCGGAGATCGTCGGCGACACCGCGTCCGCCAATGCCGGGATCCCGATCACGGTCCAGTTCGACACGCCGGGCGCCAGTGCTGTGGCGAATACCGAAGGGTTGATCCGTGGCATCGCGGGCGTCCGTTCGGCGACGACCACCAGCCTCGCGCTCGGCGGCCTGTCGCTGATGCGCGTCACCTATGACGGCGATCCCGACGCGCTGCGCGCGGCTCTGGAGGTGCGCGGCTATCAGGTGACGGGGTCGGGCCAGACGCTGCGCATCCGCCGCGCGCCGCAACTGCTGCCGCCCAACCTGCCGTCCGACGAAAAGCCCGCAGGATAAGCCGCATGACCAGCCAGCTCGCGCTGCCGTTGGGGTGGCCGGCGGACCCCAGGGACGACGCCTTCCTCATCACCAATTCCAACCTGCGTGCCGCGCAGACGCTGGAACATTGGGCGACATGGCCGGTCATGGCCGCCGTCCTCACCGGCCCGCGCAAATCGGGGCGCAGCCTGCTCGCGCGCATCTTCGCCGCCAAGAGCAACGGCAGCATCATCGACGACGCGGAGAACGTGCCGGAGGCGCACATTTTCCACGCCTGGAACTTGGCGCAGACGGAACGGCGCCCCCTCGTCATCGTCGCGGACGCGTTGCCGCCGACCTGGGGGGTGCGCCTGCCCGACCTGAAATCGCGCCTCGCCGCCAGTCCGCATGCCGCGATCGGCGCGCCCGACGACGAACTGATCGCCGCGCTGCTCGACCATCTGTTCCAGCGTCGCGGCCTCGATGCGCGGCCCGATCTGGTGACGTGGCTCAGCACCCGGATCGAACGCAGCCATATCGTCGTCCAGCGCGTCGTCGATGCGCTCGATCAGGAGGTGCTGGAAAGCCGCAAGCGCCTGTCGATTCCGCTCGCCCGAACAGTTTTGACTGCGGCCGGGATCGTCACGCAACCGCAACCGTTCCTGCCTATGACGTAATCATGACACGCCCAGCTCACCTTTCGCACCTGTCCGCGGCCGACGACGATCCCTTCGTTCCCGAGATCAACGACCGCTATTTCAATCGCGAACTGTCGTGGCTGGCGTTCAACCGCCGCGTGCTCGAGGAAGCCTGCAATCCGGCGCATCCGCTGCTCGAACGGCTGCGGTTCCTGTCGATCTCGGGCAACAATCTCGACGAATTCTTCATGGTCCGCGTCGCCGGCCTGAAGGGGCAGCAGATGAAGGACGTCGATCGTCGCTCGTCGGACGGTCTGACGCCCGGCCAGCAGCTGGCGGCGATCACGACCGAGGCCGACGCGCTGATGGCGAGCCAGCAGGCGGTGTGGGGCGACCTGCGCACCCTGCTCGACGAAGCTGGCCTCCACGTCCTGCGCCGCGACGAGGTCGATCCGCAGGCGGCGGAATGGCTCGAGACGCATTTCCGCGAACAGATCTTCCCGATCCTCACCCCGCAGGCGCTCGATCCCGCGCATCCCTTCCCGTTCATCCCCAACAAGGGGCTGTCGGTGATGTTCGACGTCGTCCGCGATTCGGACGGCGAGCCGGTGCGCGAGCTGGTGATGATCCCGGCGAGCGCGCCGCGCTTCGTCCGCCTGCCGGGGGAGCCCGCCCGCTACGTCTCGATCGAGGCATTGCTCAAGCGGTTCGCGCCGGTGCTGTTCCCCGGCTATACCCTGGTCGGTGCCGCCGCCTTCCGCGTGCTGCGCGACAGCGATATCGAAATCGACGAAGAGGCGGAGGATCTCGTCCGCTACTTCGCCAACGCGATCAAGCGCCGCCGGCGCGGACGCGTCATCCGTCTGGAACTCGAAACCGGCATGCCCGATGCGCTCGCGCAGGTGCTGCGCGACGAGCTGGGCGGCGCCGATGCGACGATCACTGAAAGCGGCAACCTGCTCAGCATCGGCGATCTGGATGCGGTGATCGACGAGGATCGCCCCGACCTCAAGTTCCTGCCCTTCGTCCCGCGCTTCCCCGAACGGATCCGCGAATTCGGCGGCGACTGTTTCGCGGCGATCCGGTCGAAGGACATCGTCGTCCACCACCCCTATGAGACGTTCGACGTCGTCCTCGCCTTCCTCAAGCAGGCGGCACTCGACCCCGACGTCATCGCGATCAAGCAGACGCTATACCGCGCCGGCAAGCAGCCCGCGGTCATCAACGCGCTGATCGCCGCGGCGGAGGCGGGCAAGTCGGTCACCGCCGTCGTCGAACTGCGCGCCCGTTTCGACGAGGAGCAGAATATCCTGTGGGCGAGCGCGCTCGAACGTGCCGGCGTGCAGGTCGTCTACGGCTTCCTCGAATGGAAGACTCACGCCAAGGTGTCGATGGTCGTCCGACGCGAAGGGGGACAGTTCCGCACCTATTGCCACTTCGGCACCGGCAACTACCATCCGGTCACCGCGCGCATCTACACCGACCTGTCGTTCTTCACCGCCGACCCGCGCATGGGTCGCGATGCCGCGCAGATGTTCAACTACGTCACCGGCTATGTCGAACCGACCGACATCACCAAGCTGAGCCTCAGCCCGCGCGACCTGCGCCAGAAACTGCTCGACCTGATCGACGTCGAGATCGCCAACGCCCGCGCCGGCAAGGAGGGCGCGGTCTGGGCCAAGATGAACAGCCTGGTCGATCCCGCCATCATCGATAAATTGTACGAGGCGAGTGGCGCCGGGGTGGAGATCGAACTCATCATCCGCGGCATCTGCTGCCTGCGCCCCGGCGTGCCGGGCATGTCGGAGAATATCCGGGTCAAGTCGATCATCGGCCGTTTCCTCGAGCACAGCCGGATCTTCTGCTTCGGCAACGGTGCCGCGCTGCCCAACGACGGCGCGCAGGTGTTTATCTCCTCGGCCGACTGGATGCCGCGCAACTTCGACCGCCGCGTCGAATATATGCTGCCGATCGAAAACCCGACCGTTCACGATCAGGTGCTTGATCAGGTAATGGTCGCCAATCTGATCGACAGCGAACAAAGCTGGGAGCTGGAGCCGGACGGCCGCTACGTGCGCGAGGTGCCGGGGGACAAGCCGTTCAACCTCCATCGCTATTTCATGACCAATCCGTCGCTATCCGGACGCGGCACGGCGCTGGCGGAAAGCGACGCAGTGCCGACGCTGGCCCTGCGACGGCGGCGATAGCGGGTTGTTGCTCACCACCGAACACGCCACAACGCCGCGGATGGTCCTCCCCACCCTGCCTCGCCGTCCCCGCCCCTCCGGCGCCGCTTTGTGGCGAGGCGTGACGGCAGGACGGTCGCGATGACCAGCGCCTATCCCCGCACCGGCATTATCGACATCGGCTCCAACTCGGTGCGGCTGGTCGTCTATCAGGGCCATCCGCGCGTGCCGGCGACCCTCTTCAACGAAAAGGTCATGGCCGGCCTCGGCCGCAGCCTCGCCGCGACCGGCGCGATCGATGCCGACAGCCTCAGGCTCGCGATCGGCGCGCTGCGCCGTTTCGCCGCGGTCGCGCGCGAGATGGACGCGCGCCTGCGCACCGTCGCCACTGCCGCGGTCCGCGACGCCAGCAACGGCCAGCGCCTGATCGAGGCGGCGAGCGACCTCGGCCTCAAGGTCGAATTGCTCTCCGGCGAGCAGGAGGCGACCGCGTCCGGCATGGGCGTGCTCTCCGCCATCCCCGATGCGGACGGCATCGTCGGCGATCTCGGCGGCGGCAGCCTCGAACTCGTCCGCGTCGTCGCCGGCACCGTCACCGATCGCGTGTCCTTTCCGCTGGGCGTGCTGCGCATCGCAGGCTTGCGGCAGGGGCGCGGCCCCGGTTTCGATCGTCACGTCACCCGGCTAATCCAGGAGGCGGGCTGGACCGGGCGGGGCAGGGGCCTGCCGCTCTACATGGTCGGCGGATCGTGGCGCGCGCTCGCCCGGCTCGACATGAGCCTGACGCATTATCCGCTGCCGATCATCCACGGCTATACGCTGGCGCCCGAAACCGTCGGGCGGCTGGGGCGCAGCATCGCGCATCTGTCGAAACAGCGTTTGCGTGCGGTGCCCGGGATGTCGTCGGTCCGTGCTGGGCAACTCGGCGATGCCACCGCCCTGCTCGCCGTGGTGATGCGCGAACTCGGTTCGGCAAGCGCGATCGCCTCCAGCTCGGGCCTGCGCGAAGGGCTGCTCCACGCCGCGCTCGACGCGCCGACCCGCGCGCTCGACCCGCTGATCGTCGCGACCCGCGAGGAGGGCCGGCTGCTGGGGCGCTTCCCGGAGCATGGCGACCTGCTCGCCGACTGGATCGCGCCGCTGTTCGCCGACGACGATCCGCAACTCGTCCGCATCCGCCATGCCGCCTGCCTGCTCGCCGACACCGGCTGGCGCGCCAACCCGGAATTTCGCGACGAACGCGGGTTCGAGATCGCGCTGCATGGCAATTGGGTGGCGATCGACATCGCCGAACGCGCGATGCTGGCGCAGGCGCTGCACACCAGCCTCGGCGGCAGCATCGTCCCCCATCCCGTGTTGACCGGCCTCGCCAACGCCGGCCAGATTGCGCTGGCGATCCAGTGGGGCCTTGCGATCCGCCTCGGCCAGCGCTTCAGCGGCGGCCTCGCCGGCCCGCTGCAACGTGCGACACTGACACTGCGGCCGGGAAAGGTCGCGCTGGCGCTGTCGGACAACGACTGCGCGCTCTACGCGGAGACGGTCGAACGCCGCCATGCGGCCTTGGCGACGGCCCTCAGGCGGAAGGCCGTGGTGGAGACTGCCGGGTAAAGAAGGTGGGTTCACGCGGAGACGCGGAGAGAAAGTGAGCTGCGCGAAGCGCCCATACAGCAGCCGTCCGACCGCAGGCGCACGAACGTCTGAAGTCGCTGCCGCGGCCTCAAACGCTCTTCTTCTCCGCGTCTCCGCGTCTCCGCGCGAACCCACCCTCTGCGATCACCCGCAGCGCAGCCCGTCGATCTGCCCGCCGTCGTCCAGCAGGATATTCAGCCGCTCCGCCCGGAAATCCATCGTCGCTGCATCGTCCGGCCGCAGCACGCGCGACATCGCCGCGTTCGCCGCATGCTCGATCTCCGGCCGCATCCGTTCGCGGAACTTGACGCCGGCGAAGCGCATCTTCACCCGCTCGTCGATCACGCATGGCCCACGCGCCGCCATCGGCGGCTGCATCGTCGCACAGCCGGCGATCAGCACCGGCACCATCACCATTATAGCCCGCATCATGCTACATCCTCCGTCCGCGTCATCTTGAGCTTGCCGCCCTTGACGGCAAAACCCAGACGACCCTCGACAAGATCCACCGCATCGCGCCCGAACTGGTCGTAGCGCCAGCCCTCCAGCATCGGCAGGCCCGTACGGACCCCCGCAGCCAGCGCCTCCAGCTCATCGGATCGCGCCAGCAGGCGCGAGGCGACGTCGATGTCGCGCGAGCGAATCTTGAGCAGCAGCTTGAGCAGGTCGGCGACCAGCGCGCCGTCCTTGCCCAGCCCCGGCTTGCGGTCGTCGCGCGGCGGCAGCTCGTCGCCCGACAGCGGCATCGCCGATTCGATCGCCGCCATCAGCCGCCCGCCGATATCGTTCGACGCCCAGGTCGCCGACAGGCCGCGCACCTTGGCGAGGTCCGCCTGCTTGCGTGGCGGATGGCCGGCGAGGTCGCCCAGCGTCTCGTCCTTGACGATCCGCCCGCGCGGCAGGTCCTTGCCCTGCGCCTCCAGCTCACGCCAGCGCGCCAGCGCCTTGAGCCGCCCCAGCACGTCGGGCTTGCGCCCCGAAATCCGCACCCGCTTCCACGCCTGATCGGGATCGTTGGCGTAATTGGCGGGATCGGCGAGTCGCTCCATTTCCTGATCGAGCCAAACGCCGCGCCCGGTCTTGCGCAGCCGCTCCAGCATCATCGGAAAGATCTTGGCGAGGTGGGTGACGTCGCCGATCGCATATTCGATCTGGCGCGCGTCCAGCGGTCGCCGCGCCCAGTCGGTGAAGCGCGCGCCCTTGTCGACGACGATGCCCAGCCAGCTGTCGACCAGGTTCGAATAGCCGATCTGTTCGCCCTGACCCAGCGCCATCGCCGCGACCTGCGTGTCGAACAGCGGATGCGGCGTCTTGCCGGTCAGATTGTAGATGATCTCGATATCCTGCCCGCCGGCGTGGACGACCTTCAGCACGTCCTGATTCTCGGTCAGCAGCTCGAGCAGCGGCGTCATGTCGAGTCCGGGTGCCATCGGGTCGATCGCCGCCGCCTCGTTCACGTCGGCGATCTGGATCAGGCAGAGTTCCGGGTAATAGGTGCTCTCGCGCATGAATTCGGTATCGACCGTGATGAAGTCGGCTTCAGCGAGGCGGGCACACAGATTGGCGAGGGTCGCGCTGTCTGTAATCAACGGGTGGATATGCATCCCACCGTCCATAGCCACACGCGCGCGGGTTGACAAAGAGGGGATGGGGAGGGAAGCGCCGGCCCATCATACAGCCCGCATCTTGCCGGAAGAAAACGACCATGCACGCCTATCGTACCCACACCTGCGCCGCGCTGACTGCGAGCAACGTCGGCGACACCGTTCGCCTGTCGGGCTGGGTCCATCGCAAGCGCGACCATGGCGGCGTGCTGTTCGTCGATCTGCGCGACCATTACGGCATCACCCAGATCGTCGCCAAGGCCGGCACCGCGACGATGGAGCTGCTCGAGCGGCTACGCGTCGAATCGGTCGTCACCGTCACCGGTGAGGTCGTCTCGCGCGGGCCCGAGGCGACCAACCCGAACCTGCCGACCGGCGAGATCGAGGTCGTGGCGAACACGATCGAGGTGCAGAGCCATGCGCAGGAACTGCCGATGCCCGTCGCCGGCGATGCTGAATATCCCGAGGATATCCGCCTGCGCTACCGCTTCCTCGACCTGCGGCGCGAGCGGCTGCACCAGAACATCATGCTGCGCTCGAAGGTCATTTCCTCGATCCGCCAACGCATGATCGGGCAGGGCTTCACCGAATTCCAGACGCCGATCCTCACCGCCTCCTCGCCCGAGGGCGCGCGCGACTATCTCGTCCCCAGCCGCGTCCATCCGGGCAAATTCTACGCGCTGCCGCAGGCGCCGCAGATGTTCAAGCAGCTGCTGATGGTCGCCGGCTTCGACCGCTATTTCCAGATCGCGCCCTGTTTTCGCGACGAGGACGCACGCGCCGACCGCAGCCCGGGTGAATTCTACCAGCTCGATTTCGAGATGAGCTACGTCACGCAGGAAGACGTGTTCCAGGCGATCGAGCCCGTGCTGCACGGCGTGTTCGAGGAATTCGCCGACTGGCAGGGCAAGGGCCGACAGGTGTCGCCGCTGCCGTTCAAGCGCATCCCCTATCGCGAATCGATGCTGAAATACGGCAACGACAAGCCCGACCTGCGCAACCCGATCCTCATCAGCGACGTGTCCGAGCAGTTCGTCGGCTCGGGCTTCGGCCGCTTCGCCTCGATCGTCGAGGCCGGCGACGTCGTGCGCGCGATCCCGGCGCCCGGCACCGCCGACCGCAGCCGCAAGTTCTTCGACGACATGAACGCCTGGGCGCAGTCCGAAGGCTTCGCGGGCCTCGGCTATGCGACCCGCAAGGGCGGCGAATGGGGCGGCCCGATCGCCAAGAACCATGGCGAGGACAAGATGTCGGCGATGGCCGACGCCCTCGGCCTCGGCCCGGACGACGGCCTGTTCTTCGCCGCCGGCAAGGAAGGCCAGGCGGCGAAACTCGCCGGCCTCGCGCGCACCCGCGTCGGCGAGACGCTGGGCCTGATCGACCAGAATCGTTTCGAATTCTGCTGGATCGTCGACTTCCCGATGTTCGAGTATGACGAGGACGCCAAGAAGGTCGACTTCAGCCACAACCCCTTCTCGATGCCGCAGGGCGAGATGGACGCGCTGGAAACGAAGGACCCGCTCGACATCCTCGCCTATCAGTATGACATCGTCTGCAACGGCGTCGAACTGTCCTCGGGTGCGATCCGGAACCACCGGCCGGAGATCATGTACAAGGCGTTCGAGATCGCCGGCTACACGCAGGCGGACGTCGATACGAACTTCGCAGGCATGATTAACGCCTTCAAGTTCGGCGCGCCGCCGCACGGCGGTTCGGCTCCCGGTATCGACCGCATCGTCATGCTGCTCGCCGACGAACCCAACATCCGCGAGGTCATCGTCTTCCCGATGACGCAGAAGGCGGAGGATTTGATGATGGGCGCGCCCAATTTCGCGACGCCCAAGCAGCTCAAGGAACTGAACCTGCGCCTCGCCCCGCAGGTCGAGGCGCCCAAGGCCGGCTGAGGCCCGCGCACGCCCGATCCGCTTCCCCCGCCGGGTTAACCATGTCACTACCCCGGCGGGGCTAGAGGCGGGGGACGATGTTAGACGACCAGATGCAGCCCCAGCCGCCGACCCCGCTCGTCCGCAGCCTCGGCGTCACCGGCGTCTTGTTCCTGACGCTGTCGGTCGCGACGCCGGCATCCTCGGTCTTCGTCATCATCCCGGGCATGCTGCAGGTCGCCGGTACGGGGGCGGTCTGGGCGATGATCCTTGCCGGGATCGTCTGCGTCGCCACCGCCTTCGTCTATGCGGAACTGTCGAGTGCCTGGCCGGTCGCCGGAGGCGAATATGTCGCGGTCGCCAAGACGCTGGGACCACTCGCCGGCTTCGTCATGCTCGGCGTGAACGTCTTCAACAACCTGTTCTTCCCCCCAGTAGCCGGCCTGGGCATCAGCGCGGTGCTGTCGACCGTCTGGCCCGGCTTGCCGGAGGTGCCGGTGGCGGTCGCCGTCGTCGCCGCCTCGACCTTCGTCGCGTTGCTGCAGATTCGTATCAACGCCTGGGTCACCGGCCTCTTCCTCCTGGGGGAGGTGCTGGCGCTGGTCGCGATCGTCGTGCTCGGCTGGAGCGACAGCGTCCGCCCGTTCACCGCCTTCCTGACCGCGCCGGTGATGCCGCAGGCGGCCTCCCTGGTCCCCGCGTCGCCCGCGGCGATCGGACTGGCGACGTCGATCGCGATCTTTGCGCTCAACGGCTATGGCGCCGCGGTCTATTTCGGCGAGGAGATGCGCGAACCCTCGCGCCTGATCGCCAGGGCGATCCTCGCCAGCCTCGTCCTCACCCTGCTGTTCGAGATCGTGCCGATGGTGGCGGTGCTGATGGGCGCGCCCGACCTCCACGCATTGCTCACCGCCGACGATCCGTTCGGGCTCGTCGCGCGGATGCGAGGTCAGGGCTGGCTGGCGGATGCGATCGCGATCGGGGTGGTGATCGCGATCGTCAACGCGATCATCGCCTGCATCCTCGCCTGCTCGCGCTTCTTCTACGGCACCGCGCGCGACGGCAGCTGGGGGCGCCCGCTCGACCGCTGGATGACGCAGATCCACCCGCGCTTCGGCTCGCCGTGGATCGGCACGCTGATCGTCGGCGGGGTGGGGGTGGCCTGCTGCTTCCTGCCGCTGACGTTGCTGCTGGTGCTCAGCGGCACCGGGCTCGTTGCCATCTATGCCGGCATCGCGGTCGCGGCGATGGTCGGGCGGCGCAGCGGTGCGACCGCGCACGCGCGCTATCGCATGCCGCTTTACCCGCTCGCGCCGGTCATCACGCTGATCGCACTGGTCTATGTCGTCTGGACGAGCTGGCTCGATCCGGACGAGGGGCGCCCCGGCTTCATCATGACGGCCGCGCAGATCGCGGGGTCCGCCGCTTATTACTGGTTCGTCCTGCGTCCACGCGGCGCCTGGAACGTTCACGTCCCCGAGGAATGACAAGGAGCGCGTCGTGATCGATCTGGCCGATTTCGAGAAGAACAAACCCTATAAGGGCCATTACAAGCGCGATCTCGCCGTGTTGGAGGATCGGCTCGAACGGATTCTCGTCGCGCATATCATCCATGGCCGCCGCGCGGTGGTGATGCTCGAAGGCTGGGATGCGGCGGGCAAGGGCGGCATCATCCAGCGCCTCACCGCCGAATGGGACCCGCGTCATTTCGAGGTCCATCCCATCTCAGCACCGACCGCGATCGAGAAGGCGCAGGACTTCCTCTGGCGCTTCCGCAACCGCCTGCCCGAGCCGGGCGACATAACCATCTTCGATCGCAGCTGGTACGGCCGCGTCCTCGTCGAGCGGGTCGAGAAATATGCGAGCGACGACGAATGGCGCCGCGCTTATGACGAGATCAACGCTTTCGAGGCCGAACTGGTCGAAAGCGGCACGACCCTCATCAAGCTGTTCGTCCACGTCTCGCAGAAGGAGCAGGACAGGCGCCTCAAGGACCGGCTCGACGACCCGTGGAAGCGCTGGAAGACCGGGCTCGATGATTACCGCAACCGTTCCCGGCGCGAGGATTATCTGTCGGCGATGCACGACATGTTCGCACGGACCGACACAGGCGGCGCACCCTGGGTGGTCGTCAACGGCAACGACAAGAAGGCCGCGCGCATCCATGCGCTGACCGCGGTGGCGGACCAGCTCGAAGCGCATGTCGACATGACGCCGCTGCCGCTCGACCCGGAGCTGGAGCGGGTGGCGAAGGCGGCGCTGGGGCTGGACTGACCCCTAGAAGCTAGCCTCGCCATAGACGCGGCCGAGATCGCCGGCCCATTCGCCGTTGTAGCGGTCGAGCAGCACCTGCGCGGGCACCTTGCCCGACCGCACGATCTCGCGCAGCGGGTCGAGGAACCCGGTTTCGTTGTCGCCCATCGCATTGGCGCGCCCGCGCGCCGCCAGTCCGGCATGCGCGATATCGAGCACCTGACCGGCGATATCGCCCAGCCGTCCGCCACCCGGCAACGGCGCATCCAGCGCCAGCTTCGGCACCGCATCGCGCAGCGTCTGCCGATCCTCCAGGCTCCAGTCCTTGACCAGATCCCAGGCCGCATCGAGCGCGGCATCGTCGTACAGAAGCCCGACCCAGAAGGCCGGCAGCGCGCAGATCTTGTTCCACGGCCCGCCATCCGCGCCACGCATCTCGAGGAAGGTCTTGAGCCGCACCTCCGGAAAGGCGGTGGACAGATGGTCGTTCCAGTCGTCGAGGCTGGGCTTCTCGCCCGGCAGGACGGACAGTTCGCCCTTCAGGAAGTCGCGGAACGACAGGCCCGCCGCATCGATATAGCGCCCCTCGCGGTAGACGAAGTACATGGGCACATCGAGCATATAGTCGGCATAGCGCTCATAGCCGAAGCCGTCCTCGAACACGAACGGCAGCATGCCGGTGCGTGCCGGATCGGTGTCCGACCAGATATGGCTGCGGTACGACAGGAAGCCGTTGGGCTTGCCCTCGGTGAATGGCGAATTGGCAAACAATGCCGTCGCCAGCGGCTGCAATGCGAGCCCGACGCGAAACTTCTTCACCATGTCCGCCTCGGACGCATAGTCGAGGTTCACCTGGATCGTGCAGGTCCGCAGCATCATGTCGAGGCCCATGGAGCCGACGCGTGGCATGTGGCGCAGCATGATCGCATAGCGCCCCTTGGGCATGATCGGCAGTTCGTCGCGGCGCTTGTCGGGCCACATGCCGAGGCCGAGGAAGCCGATCCCCAGCTTCTCGCCCGCCGCCTTCACCTGCTCCAGATGCCGGCCGGTCTCGGCGCAGGTCTGGTGCAGATTGTCGAGCGGTGCGCCCGACAGTTCGAACTGTCCCGCCGGCTCGAGGCTGACGCTGCCGTCGGCGCCGTTCAGCGCGATCAGGTTGCCGCCTTCCTCGACCGGCAGCCAGCCATATTGCTGCAGCTCGATCAGCAGCGCCCGGATGCCGCCCGCTTCGCCCCAGCTCGGCGCGCCATGGTCGCCGTTCCGATAGACGAACTTCTCGTGCTCCGTACCGATCCGCCACCGGTCGCGCGGCTTTTCGCCCCTGGCGAAACTGGCGATCAGCTGGTCCCGCGACTCGATGATCGGCGAGTCCTTGGCGCTTTCGGTCTTGGTCGTCATGAGCGCGCCCTTACGCGCGGATCAACGGGTACGCCAGCCAGACTTCCTACCAGTCGCCGATCGCCGCCATCCACAGCGATACCGCCGCCGCGGCCGCGGTGTCGGCGCGCAGGATGCGCGGCCCGAGGCTGATCGCAACCCCTTGATCCAGCGCGCGAATGGCCTGCCGTTCGTCATCGGTGAAGCCGCCCTCCGGCCCGATCAGGATCGCCGCCGGACCGGGATGCGCGCGCATCACTTCCATGGCCGGGGCGCCGCCCGCCTCGTCGGCGAAGAACAGGTGGCGCTCGCGCGGCCAGTCGCGCAGCAGCGCGGCGAGCTTCACCGGCTCGGCGAGGCTCGGCAAAGCGGTACGCGCGCATTGTTCGGCCGCCTCGATCATGTGACTGCGCAGTCGTTCGGTCTTCGGGCGATCGACGATCGTGCGCTGGGTGATGACCGGCACCAGCCGGTCGACGCCGAGCTCGCACGCCTTCTCGGCGAGCCAGTCGACGCGCCCCTTCTTCAACGGCGCCGCGCACAACCACAGGTCCGGCACCGGCTCGCGCGGGCGTAGGAGTGTCGACACGTCCACAATGAGGTCGCGCTTGCCGACCTGCGCCGCAGTGGCGAGCCATTCGCCGGTCACGTCGTCGAACAGCTTCACCGGATCGCCCGGCGCCATCCGCATCACCGACACTAGATAATGCGCCGCCGGCCCATCGATCCGCAGCGGACCTGCAGCGAGCGGCTGCTCGACGAACAGGCGTGGGGTCGATTGCGGCGGCCAGGCCGGTGTCGCGGTCATGGTCGCTCTCCCTTTCGCTTCTGACGCGCCCATAATTTGCGCGCGACGATCCAGGCGAGCAAGGATGCCGCCGCGACGGCGACGACCGCAACGGTGACCACCCCCGCGACGCGCAGGATCGCCCAGAACAGCGCCTCCACGAACCGCCCGACGGCCACCGATAACCCGATCATCGCCTGCGAGTGCCGCAAGTTCGCGGCGATAGCGAGGCAAAAGCCGAACCCGCTCGAAAAGCCTGCTTGCCGCCAAGGCCCGCCCCGCGGCAAAGGCAGGGCATGTCAGCCGAGATCGTCCCCGACAGCGAACACCGCGGCCTCGTCGCCCGCCTGCCGTCCTCGCTGCGGGGACTGGCGCTGCTCGCCCGGTTCGACCGGCCGATCGGCTGGTGGCTGCTGTTCTGGCCGGGGGCATGGGCGGTGGGGCTGGCCGGCGGCCTCCCGCAGCGCTGGCCGCTGATCCTGTGGATCCTCGCCGGCAGCATCGCGATGCGCGGCGCCGGCTGTGTCTACAACGATATCGTCGATCGCGATCTCGATGCGCAGGTTGCCCGTACGCGCGCGCGTCCCATCCCCAGCGGCCTCGTATCTCTAAAGCTCGCCTGGGCGTGGCTGCTCGCCCTGTGCCTCGTCGGCCTCGTCGTGCTCGTCCAGCTACGCGGCATTGCCCAAATCGTATCGCTCGCCAGCATCGCGCCGGTCGCGGCCTATCCGTTCATGAAACGCATCACCTGGTGGCCGCAGGCATGGCTCGGCCTCGTCTTCTCCTGGGCGGCGCTGGTCGGGTGGAGCGAGGTGGCCGGCGACCTCTCGCTGCCGATGTGGCTGCTCTACGCCGGCTGCATCGCCTGGGTGATCGGCTATGACACGATCTACGCCTTGCAGGATCGCGAGGACGATGCGCTGATCGGCGTCCGCTCGTCGGCCTTGCGGATGGGCGCGCACGTCAGGGGCGGCACCGCAGCCTTCTACACCGCCGCCATCGCCCTCTGGGGCGCGGCGCTGTGGCTGGTGCGGCCCGATCCGCTCGTCCTGCTCGCGCTGGCACCGATGGCCGTGCATCTCGGCTGGCAGGTCGCGACCCTCCGTCCCGCGGATGGCCGCAACCCGCTCGACCGCTTTCGCAGCAACCGCTTCGCCGGCCTGCTGATGTTCCTCGCTTGTGCGGTCGTCGGTACGTCGCTGTGACGCCGGCACGATTCGATCGCGCGCAGGGCCTAGCATCGCCGGCGCCACGCCCTTAAGTCGGGGCGATGCTGACCCCAGATCAGGCGCGGGACCGCGCCGCCGATATCGTTTCCCGCGCCACGAGAGCCGGCGCGGATGCTGCCGACGCCGTCTTCGCCGCCGATGCCTCGCTCGACCTGTCCGTACGGTTGGGCGCGCTGGAGGACGTCGGCCGGTCCGAAAGCGAGGAACTCGGCCTGCGCGTCTTCGTCGGCCGTCGTTCGGCGAGCGTGTCGACCTCCGACCTTTCCGGCGATGCGGTTGCCGCGCTGGTCGAGCGCGCCGTGGCGATGGCGCGTGAGGCGCCGGAGGATCGATGGTCGGGCCTCGCCCCGCAGGACCGGCTGATGCACGGCGCGCCGCCGCTGCTCGATCTCGACGACGGCGGCACGCTGACGCCGACCGAATTGCGCGAACTGGCGCTGGCGGCCGAGGATGCGGCGCGCGCGGTGCCCGGCGTCACCAACAGCGAGGGCGGCGGGGCGAGCGCGTCGCGTTCGGTCTGGGCGCTCGCGACCAGCCACGGCTTCGCCGGTGCCTATGCCGCCACCGCTTACAGCCTTTCGGCCAGCGTCCTCGCCGGCGATGCCGCGGCCGGCATGGAGCGCGATTACGCGCATCATGCCGCCCGCAAGCGCGCGCATCTCGAAAGCGCCAAGGAGATCGGCCGCCGCGCCGGCGAACGCGCGGTGGCGCGGATCAATCCCGGCCGCGTCACCAGCGGGGCGATGCCCGTCGTCATGGACCCGCGCGTCGGCGCATCGCTGCTCGGTCATCTGACGGGATCGATCTCGGGGCAGGCGATCGCGCGCAAGACCAGCTTCCTGCTCGACGCGCTCGGCACGCAGGTCTTCGCCTCCGGCGTCACGATCCGCGACGATCCGCATCGTCCGCACGGCCTGCGCTCGCGGCCGTTCGATGGCGAGGGCCTGCCGGTGTCGCCGGTCGCATTGATCGAGAACGGCATGCTCGAAACATGGCTGCTCGACAGCGGCTCGGCGCGGCAGCTCGGCCTCGAACCGACCGGCCACGCCGCCCGCGGCGTCGGCGGCTCCCCCGGCGTGTCGCCGAGTAACCTCTACATGCAGGCCGGCACTATCCCGGTCGCCACGCTGATCGAGGACATCGCCGACGGCGTCTACGTCACCGAATTGATCGGCCAGGGCGTCAACGGCGTCACCGGCGATTACAGTCGTGGCGCGGCGGGTTTCCGTATTGTGGGCGGGCAGATCGCCGGGCCGGTTGCGGAATTCACCATCGCGGGCAACCTCAAGGATATGTTCCGCGCGCTGACGCCGGCCAACGATCTGGAGTTCCGCTACGGCACCAACGTGCCGACATTGCGCATCGACGGGATGACCGTCGCGGGTGGCTGATCCGCGCGCCGATCTGACCGCAGCGGTGGCGCAGGTCGCGCATGAGGCCGGGCAGATGGCGCTCGCCCGCTGGCGTACCGATTTCTCGCGCTGGGAGAAGACGCCCGGCAGCCCGGTATGTGAGGTCGATCTCGACGTCGATCGTATGCTGCGGGCGCGGCTGGAGGGATTGCTCCCCGATGCCGGCTGGCTGTCCGAAGAGACGGTGGACAGTCCCGAGCGGCTGTCGCAGTCTCGGGTCTGGGTCGTCGATCCGATCGACGGCACGCGCGACTATATCCGCGGGCGCGAGGGCTGGGCGGTGTCGATCGCGCTGGTCGAGGATGGTCGTGCGACGATCGGCGTGCTCGACGCCCCCGCGCGCCGCGAACGGTGGAGCGCGACGGCGGGGCAGGGGGCGCAGCGCAACGGGATGCCGCTCCACGCGGGAAACCGCACGATCCTCGATGGCGCCCGGGTGCCGACCGACGCCTTGCCCAAGATCGACCGCCACCTGACGATGGTCCACAAGCCCAACTCGATCGCGCTGCGGATGGCGATGGTGGCGGCGGACGAAGCCGATCTGGTCGCGACACTGCGCTGGGGCAACGAATGGGACATCGCTGCGGCGGCGGTGATCGCGGCGGAGGCCGGCGCGGCCGTCACCGATGCCGTTGGTGCGCCGCTGCGCTACAACAAGCCGAACCCGACCGCATTCGGGGTGATGGTGGCCGCACCCGGCATTCACGCCGCCGCCGTCGACTGGCTGGCCCCGCGGGCGCAGGCAATCCTGTCCGCCTGATCGGCCGCACTTCGTCGCGTCGGGCCGAACTCGCATCGCCTGCGTAACGTTTTATTGCCCGACGCCGGCCCTGTCGGTCAGGCGCTCGGGAAGGGACCCTGTACGATGTTGTGGACGATCGCCGTAATCCTGCTGATCCTCTGGCTGCTGGGCTTCTCGCTCCACGTCGCCGGCGGACTGATCCACATCCTGCTGGTGATCGCGATCATCGTCGGCCTCGTCCAGCTCTTCACCGGTCGTCGCTCGATCTAGTCCGCGAGGACGGTCCTCACGGCGAGGACCGTCCCACCGATCAGTGGACGAAGCGCGCCACCACGTCGCGATAGCTACGGCTGACCTTCACGCTCGCACCCGAATCGAGCACCAGGAAGCACTCGCCATTGGTGTGCGGCTTGACCTGCTTGACCAGATCCAGGTTGACGATCGTCGAGCGATGCACCCGCTGGAATCGTCGAGGGTCGAGCCGCTTTTCCAGATCCTTCATCGTCTCGCGCAGGATCAGCGTGTTGTCGCCGGTGTAGATGCACATGTAATCGCCCGCCGCATCGATCCGCTCGATCGTGTCGACGTCGACGCGGAAAATCTGGCCGCGATCCTTGATATTGATGAGCTTTTCGAAGCGATTGGCGCTGACCGCATCACCGCCGTCGACCATGTCCGCGGCGGCTTCCGGCGCATGCTCGGCGAGCACCTCCTTCAGCTTCTCGACCTCTTCGACGCCCCGCTTCTCGCTGAGCCTTTGCCGCACCCGCTCGATCGTGTCGGCAAGCCGCGCTTCCTCGACGGGCTTCATCAGATAGTCGACCGCCTGCGCCTCGAACGCGCGCAGCGCGTGGTCGGAATAAGCGGTGACGAACACGAACAGCGGCGGCTCGACCTCCATCAGCCCTTGCACCACCGAAAAGCCATCGAACCCGGGCATCTGGATGTCGAGAAAGACGAGGTCGGGCTTGTGCGTCTTGATCGCCCGGATCGCCTCGCGGCCGTTGGAGCATTTCTCGATGATCTCGATATCATCATGTGCCTGGAGCCTGAGCTCCAGGCCCTGGATCGCGAGTGGTTCGTCGTCCACCAGGATGGTTCTGATCGTCATGCGGCCTCTCTACTCAGATCGTCGAGCTGGAAGGGAATCTCGATCTCCACCGAAAAGCCTCCAGCCGGCGCGGTACGCGTCTCGAAACGGTGGTCCGGGCCATAAGCCTGCACCAGCCGCTCCCTAATATTGGGGAGACCTACGCCGGTTGAAAGGCTTGGCATCGGACGACCGTCCTGCAAACCCGGTCCGGTGTCGGATACGCCGATCTGCACGCGATCCCCGGCGAGCCGCACGCGAACGCAGATTTCCGCGCCTTCCTCCTGCGTGCTGACCGCATATTTGATCGCATTCTCGACCAGCGGCTGGAGCAGCAGCGAGGGAAGGCGGGCGCGTTCGGCGGCCTGGTCGATCTCGAACTTCGGCCGCAGCCGCTCCTCGAACCGCATCTTCTCGATCTCGAGATACAGTTTCAGCGTCTCCACCTCCTGCGCCACCGTGACGTGCGCGGTCGGTTCGTTGGCCAGCGTATACCGCAGGAACGACGACAGCCGGCTCAGCATCGCATTCGCCCTTTCGGTCTGCTTGAGCAGCACCAGCGTCGAGATCGAATTAAGCGTGTTGAACAGAAAATGCGGGTTGAGCTGGTAGCGCAGCATCGCCAGCTGCGCCGAGGACGCCTGGTTCTCCAGATGCTGCATCTGGTCGATCTGATCCTCGACGATCAGGTAGAAATTGATCCCGAAATACAGCGCCGACCAGCCGAACAGTGCGGTGAAGGTGACGTAGAAGGCGGCGAGCAGGCGCGGCAGCGTGACTCCGGGCTGGCCGTTCTGGATCAGCGACCAAGTGAAGGCGTCGAGGAACGCCCAGAACAGCGTCGCGCCGGCGAAGGCGACGATCGTCAGGATCAGCCCCGGTACGCGCGGCAGGCCCCGGAAATAGCCGTAGAACGTCGAGAGCAGCAGTGTCACGCAATAGCCCGTGATCGCCTCGACGAGCACGGGGATAATCGCCTCCAGCGACAGGTTGGTCAGCGACGACGCGCCGCGGAGCAGCAGATAGCCGGTCCAGCCGACCGCCTGCAACGTCCAGAACGCACGGCTCTTGTTCTCGAAAAACGGACGCACGTTGAGCGCCGGGCGGTGTGGGGCGGGAAGGGTCGCCATGTCGCCGCGGTCTCTACACGCGCCGGGCCAAGGGTGCAAAAAAGAAGGGCCGCCGCTCCCGGTGAGGAGCGGCGGCCCGGTGAGCCGTAAAGCGATGCCCTCGTTAGAACGAGAAGCGGGCGCCGATACGGACGAGGTAGAGCGAGTTGTTGATGCTCGTGAACCCCGTGCCGGGCGTGCGGTAGCTGGAATAGCGATACTGCGCGCACGCCTGCGAGGTGTTTGCTGCTACGGTGCCGGCCACGCCGGTAGCTGCCGGGGCGGTGAGGCACTGCACCTGCACGACCGGAGCATATTGCGGGAATGCGAGCTGGCGCAGGCCACCCCAGTCGCTGTTCAGCAGGTTCGGCAGGTTCTCGATGTCGCCGAAGATCGACAGGCGCGATTTGCCGATGAACGTCGGGATCTCCTGCTCGAGGTGAAGATCGATACGCGTGAAGGCGCGATTGCGGTCGATGTTCCGCGCCGCGATCTTGCCGCGATAGTCCTTCAGCTTCGTGCTCTCGATCAGGCCGTTGAGCGCATTGGCCGTATCGGCGGTGTCGTAGCTGACCAGCGGATCGGTGGTGCTGGTCGGCACATAGAGCAGGAACCGCTGATCGGAGTTGGTGCCGAGGCCGGGGCCACCGATCGTTCCGAACACCGACGAACGGCCGTTGACCGGGCTCTGCATGGTGTAGCTGAACGGGCGTCCTGCCCGCGTCTCGCCGAAGAGCTGGATCGTCGTCTTATAGTCGCCAAAGAAGGCATGGTCGAAACCGACGTTATACTTGAACGCCCATTTCGTCTGGTCGGCGGACGTTCCCAGCGTCGCGTTGTTGGGATCCGACATCGCGACGTTGAAATAATTGGACGACGCCGTCGACGACGCAGCCGGGCTGACGTCCTTCACGTCCTGATAGGTGTAGCTGCCGCCGAACGACAGGCCCCAATCGAACTCCTTGTCGAAATGCGCCACGAAGATGTGGCTCCGGCCCTTCGTCGTATTGGTGAGCAGGATGTCCTGGTTGGTATCTGCGAAGGTCGTACGGCTGCCATAGCGAGGACGGCCGTCAGGCAGCGTACCGATGACGACCGAACGCAGGTCCGTGAACGTCACAGCCTGATTGGTCTTCGTGTACAGATACGTCGCGCCGACATTGAACCCGAACAGCTTATAGTCTGCCGACGCGGTGAGTTTTGTCACCGACGGCAGCTTGAAATCCTGCGCAAGCGCATTGGTCGGCGCGGGGTTGCCACCTGCGGGCGTGTTGGCGAGGTACGAACTGATCGCCGCCGGGATCGACGTTCCCGATACGTTGTTCAGGCCGGCCGTGCAGAGCGCGGCATTGGCGCCCACGTAGGTTGCGGTGCAGGTGGAGGTCGCGAGCGAGCCCGGCACCGTGCCAGCTACCGCTGCCGCACGCGTCATCGTGGTGATGCGGTTGGTCAGGACACCGGTGTTCGAATAGCTGTTCGACAGATAGATGTCCGGCGAGCCGCCGCCAAAGACCGCCGCGGATGCGCGGATCGACAGGTCATGCACCGGCTTCCACTGCGCGCTGATGCGCGGCTGCCAGTTGTCGAGACCCTTGTAGGTCTTGGTGTTGTAGAACCCATAGCGATTGAAGAACGACGTGTTCGCTGCCACCGGCGAACGCTGCGCGTACAAGTCGTACCGCACGCCATACGTCAGCTGCAGCGCATCCGTGACTTCCCACGTGTCCTGCAAACCGAACGTATACTGCTGGTAGCGGAAGTCCGACGCCGCGTCCGTCGGATTGAGCGACACCGCATTGGCATAGTCGAACTGCGATGCGGAACGATTCTGGAAATCCGCGATCGAGTCGAAATAATAGGCGCCGTTTAGGCGCTGCAGGAAATAGTTGAAGGTCCGCTTGGCGTTCACTTCCGCCAGCACCTTAATTTCGTGGCCTTCCGCGGTGTAACGCGCCTGGATCGAACCGCCCCAATTGTCGAAGAACAGCTGGTTGGCCTGACGGCTGATGTCCGGTCCGAAGATGACCTGCGAATTGCCGGTGCCGCAATTGCTTACGGAATTGGTCCCGGAAACGACGCTGGTCGGCGCCGTACATACGGAAAACTGGGCAAAATTCGTGCCGAGCAACGGGTCCTGACCAACCTTGTTGTACTGGTACAGGAATCGGGTTTCGGTCGAGAAGTTGTCCGTCCAGTCGGAATTCAGCTGGGCGATACCCGACCGCAGCAGAACGCTGCGCTGGTAATAGTTCGACGCTAGACCGACCGCAGGCGTGGTCGTCGACTGGCTCGTGCCCTGAGCGACGGTGCTCGATTCATAGGCGTTGATGTACGACAGAGAGAGCTTCTGGCGATCGGTGATATTCCAGTCGATCCGGCCGACGATCTTTTCGTCCTTCTGGTTGTTGATCGACGTGAACGCGCCCGGGTTGTAGCCATACACGCTCTGGGCGATCGAGCTGATCTGATCGACCTGAGCCTGCGTGACGCCGGGCACCTGCGTAATGCTGGTCGTGGCGAGCGGGCGGGGATCGGTGTTGCGCTCCGCCGACACCATGAAGAACAGCTTGTCGGCGATCAGCGGCCCGGAAAGCGTCGCGCCGTAGGTTTCGGAATTGTAATCCGGCAGATTGTTGACACGTTCCGAACCGATCCGCCTGCCCTGCCAATCGTCACGGCTCTGCGAATAGAAGCCAGTGCCGTGGAACTCGTTCGTTCCCGACAACAGCACGGTGTCGATTGCACCGCCCTGGAAGTTGCCCTGACGGATATCGACCGGGGCGATGGATACCGACACCTGACCGATGGCGTCGAACGGCACGGGGCCGCGACCGGTCGGGTTGGCGTCCGAGTTGAGGCCGAAGCTGTCGCCGACCTGCACACCGTTGATGGTGAAGCGGTTGAAGCGCGGGTTGACGCCACCGAAGCTCACCGCACGGCTGTTCGTCAGGTCGAGGGTCGCCAGCGGGTCACGACGTTCGATGTCGCGAATGTCGCGATTGACCGAGGCGACCTTGCGGATGTCTTCCTGGGTCAAAACCGTACGCAGCGCCGTACCCACCGTTCCGGCACCCGCGATCGAGCGTGCGGTCACGACGATGTCGCCGCCGGCCTCGGCGCCTGCGGTCAGGTCGACCGGCAGCTCATATGCCTGCTGCGAGATCGTGAAGATGTCGGTGACGGTGGTGTTGCCCTGCGGGCTCGTCACTTCGACGGTGAAGGGGCCGCCGACTCGCAGGCCCGTCTGCGTGAACGATCCGTCCGTACCGGTCGTCGTCTGGGCGCGCGTGTTCGAGGGGACGTTGATGACGACCACCGTCGCGCCCGCGACGGGCGCGCCGTTCGCGGTCACGGTGCCGCGGATCGTCGAGGTCGTCTCCTGGGCGGATGCGGCAGCCGGCGCGATGAGCGCGACCGCGGCCACCCCTAGGAAAAGGTTGTTTCGCATTTCGTTATGTCCCCTTTGAGCATCTGCTCGGAATCGCGGCCCGGATCTTTTGCCGTCGCCGCGCCCCTGCGCTTGCAGTATTTCTGTTCCGTGACAGTTGCCAGTCGCGTTTGGTTCCACGCAAAAGTCGTTGATTGTGCGTTGCAAAAAAGCAACGCTCGGCTAGCGCATACTATACCGTTTCGGCCACGATTTCCGCCCATTGGGCCTCGCTGATGACCTCCACCCCCAGGTCGCCCGCCTTCTTCAGTTTCGACCCTGCATCTGCGCCGGCGATGACCATGTCGGTCTTGGCGGAAACAGAGCCCGACACGCGCGCGCCCAGCGCCTCGGCCTGTGCCTTGGCCTCGTCGCGGCTGAGCGTTTCGAGCTTGCCGGTGAAGACCAGCGTCTTGCCGCTAACCCGCGAGGCGCGCGTTTCCCAGACGACGTCGGCGGGGCGGACCTGGCGCAGCAGGTCGAACACGGCGGCGTGGTTGTGAGGTTCGGCGCAAAAGCCGATCAGCGCGCCGGCGACCTCGGGTCCGATGCCCGGCGTCTCGATCGCAGTGACCAGCAGTTTGTCGCGGCGCAGGACGAACTTGCGGTCGGTCTCGCCGATCACCGGCTGCGTCTGCCGGTGGAGAAACACCGCGTGGCGTAGCATCGCGCCCAGCGCGCGTGCCGAGCGATAGCGGCGGGCGAGGTCGCGCGCGGTGATCTCGCCGACGTGGCGGATGCCGAGCGCGAACAGGAA
>Ga0209630_10000596_pt1 | contig 41433 bp, 16 predicted proteins | sample COG_01_FD_184745 | JGI IMG/M metagenome (GOLD analysis project Ga0209630, IMG submission 184745) | Pelagic Microbial community sample from North Sea - COGITO 998_met_01 (SPAdes) (version 2) | ecosystem: Environmental > Aquatic > Marine > Neritic zone/Coastal water | place: Helgoland, sampling...
TATTCCTGGGATGAGACTGGGCGGTGGTTGCATACCGTTTAGTGTACTTGCCTGCACAGCGGTCAGGTGTCAATGGCCGCCTTGCCGTGGGTGGCTGAGTGACAACGTAACACTTCTATTTGCGTATATATCTTAATATGCATATGCGTTTTACACATACATACATACACATGCATATATAAATATCTCTCATAAAATAATATGAAATGAATCGAACTCATCATAATTAGTCTACGAATCTATTAATTTACAATAATATGATTTACGAAGCTTTTTGAATAAAAAATCTAATAACATCTAAGGGTGGAGATTAGCAACCCGGCTAATTTTTTTTACGATATTTATTATTACGAAGGTATTTAATTAATATCTATTTCATATATTTTCATGAGGGTTGGACACTTTTTATGCATATACTAACGATTATCTATTATATAAGAACGTAAATACATTATCATTACGATCCACACAATCACTCCAGTGGGCAAACGGTATAAAGATTCCGCTTATGTTCACGTAAGCGACTTATCATTACGGTGATCAACAAGTAATAAGATTACTCTTAAGATCTTAATAGTTAAGTTACGATCTTACGATAAAAGTGTCCCACCCTTAATTAAATCAGAATATAATAATATAAATATATACTGATGATAACCTTATTTCCTAATAACTCTTACATATATACCGCGTTAAGTTTATTTCGTACGAAGATACTTGTATTCTTTATTTCATGGATGCAGTTTCATGGCACATCAACTAGTCCAACTAAGAGTCTTATACTCGTAGCACTAGCCGGTTTCATGTGAAGTCGTGTCACAAACTGTTTCAACTAACTCTTACTAATAAATACATAAAATAAATACCTTCGTGAGTGCTAATATGATATCCGGATCATAGGATGCGCATACATGTACAAGTTGTATTACGTATATGAATGATCAGTCTATAAAATTGGTGTAAGTATAAGGCCGCGGCGCGCACAGTGAACAAGGAATTCATCCCGCTCGTGATGGACACATACGGAAGGATGGGCAAACCGTTCCTCAACTTCCTCAAAGACGTTGCCGGTCACACCGCCGACCGAGCCTCGGGCAACGTCAAGCCATTTATGACTCCATCGAACCACCCAACGAGCTCCGGAACCATGTCCACCTGGCAACCTCGCCCTCATACACGTCGCTCTCATCACATCGCTCATGCGAAGGATCGCCGGATCTGTCGTCACCAACGACCGACACCATGGGGCCCGACGCGGAATACACGAATTTTACACCCAGCCGAACCCTGTTGCAAACCCCAATTAAACTAACCCTCGACTACGGGGCAATAGTTAGGCCTTACAACCCCATGTTTAATATAAAGCCAAAAATAAAATTGGTGTGGATAGCACTTTGTGTCGTTTCCGCATTCGAAAAAGCGTTCCTGATGGAGTTTCACGAAAAAAAAATTTGAACACCCGGTTTGTATTTTTGAAACGAAGTCCAACCCACGCCTGAGTACGATCGGGGGTTGCGCTCTCCAGACTCGACCTCGCAAATATTCAACCCGGCCTTGCAAACCTCTTGTTTGTGATTCATCCACAGTGCCCCAGCATTCCCATCTCTTCTATCTAAAACCATTTCCGAAAGTTCGCGGCCAGTTCCCCGCCGCAAAATTCCAAGCGAGTTTCCATAAACTCTGAGTTGTACCTCTAAGGCCGAAACTCGTTCCATGAAGTCTCCAATGAAATACGTTGTTGTCACTGGAGGTAAGTGTACTCAGGCACGCCGTGTGTTGGCACCGAATCCATTGCGAATGAACTTGCTCTACGAACGCGCACGGAGAATTGATTCGTCCCTGTCTCAGGTGTGGTTAGCGGTCTTGGAAAAGGAGTCACAGCGAGCAGCATAGGTGTCTTACTTAAAGCTGGAGGCTGGCGAGTGACGAGTATCAAAATCGACCCGTACATCAATATCGACGCCGGAACCATGTCGCCTTTTGAGCATGGCGAAGTGTTCGTTCTTGATGATGGTGGCGAAGCTGACCTTGACCTTGGCAACTACGAACGTTTTGTTGACTCGACCCTAACGCGGGACCATAATATAACGACTGGAAAAATTTACCAGACGGTGATAGCAAAAGAGCGAAAAGGTGAATACCTTGGGAAAACTGTGCAGGTATGTGCCCGGGCGAACATAATCTTGTCGGTGTGCTATATTTCCAGCGCCTCGCTGCTTGAACTTTTGAATTTAACCAAGCCTCCCAAAACCCTCCTACATTTGCTCAATAGGTAATCCCCCAGGTGACCGACGAAATTCAAGACTGGATAGAGCGCGTGTCAAGGCTTCCTGTAGACGGATCTCCTGGTCAACCCGACGTGTGTATAATTGAGCTGGGAGGCACAGTAGGCGACATTGAATCAATGCCCTTCATTGAGGCACTTCGGCAGTTTCAGTTTCGAGTAGGATCTGACAACTTTTGTCTCATTCACGTGAGTTTGGTTCCAGTCGTAGGTGCAGTGGGAGAGCAAAAAACGAAGCCGACCCAACATTCAGTCCAAGCATTGCGCTCAGCTGGACTTTCACCACACATGTTGGCATGCCGCAGCCAAGCCCCTCTTGAGCAGTCTGTGATGGACAAACTTGCCCTATTCTGCCATGTCACGCCGGACTGCATTCTAAACCTTTGCGACGTTAGCAACATTTGGCATGTCCCACTAGTCATGCAAGAGCAAGGCGGGCATTTGGCCATCATGCGTCAGTTGAAATTGGATTTCCGGAAGCTTGAGCTCGACAGCTGGGCATATCGAGCCAACAAATGGGACACAGTCACAGAACCAGTCAAAATCGCCATCGTCGGGAAATATACAGGGTTAGGTGATAGTTACTTATCAGTCACGAAAGCGCTCATGCACTCTGCCATTTCTGCTGACAGAAAGCTTGATATCGTTTGGGTTGAAGCCGGGTTGCTCGAAGACAATACTCTTGCAGACGATCCACCGGGTCACGCTGAAGCTTGGGCAAAGGTTCATAATGTGGATGGTATATTAGTCCCAGGGGGGTTTGGCGAGCGTGGAACTGAAGGAAAGATTCTTGCCGCAAAATATGCACGCGAAAACCAGGTCCCATTCCTTGGCATTTGCCTTGGTATGCAGGCTGCTGTGATCGAGTATGCCCGGAGTGTACTGGGAATGAAGAATGCTCACTCCACTGAAATGGTGCCTGATTGTGCTGAACCCGCCGTAATTTTTATGCCAGAAGGCTCGACCACTCATATGGGTGGTACCATGCGGCTCGGCTCCAGGAGAACAATTTTCCAAACGCAGGATTGCAAAGCTGCTAAGCTGTACAACTCATTGCCTTTCATCGACGAGCGTCATAGACATCGATACGAGGTCAACCCAGACATTGTCGACAGACTTGAAGAGGCTGGTTGTGTCTTCGTTGGGAAAGACGAGACAAATAGACGAATGGAGATACTGGAGCTATGCGATCATCCTTTTTTCCTGGCAACACAGTATCATCCTGAGTATAAGTCAAGACCCGGGCGCCCGTCGCCACCTTTCATGGGTCTTGTCCTGGCTGCATCTGGACAGCTTGATCAATATCTGACGAGCGACGCAATCAGCATGCGAGTGAACGCGCCTGGAGGTTTTCTTCAGTCTCCATTGAAAGCTCTCAAGGGACTGACAAAAAAGGAATGAACCTGACAGTCTCTAACAGGGTAATGCTACCTGTTAGCAACCCAAGAACACACTAACTTCCGTCCAGCAAAGTGCACAAGAAAAGAGGATTTCGTGCGAGGACAATTAGTCAAATGAAACACAAACAACACTCGCATTTCCCAATTGGAGGTATTTAGAGGACATTTGTAGACTATGTTATTTCAAACTACTCTGAATCCTTTGCACATATTGCAGCTGCTTTTTTTCAAGTGCGGCGAGCTCCTTTTCAAACTCCATGGGAGCAGGGAGCATGACTGAATTTGTCGTGTCATCGTTGATCCATTGCCTCAATTTTGACGGGCCTCCGTCAAGGTCAGCTAGCAACAAATCTGATGAGAACGGTAGAATTCTTCTCTGCTGACTAAGGATCTTTTGCTTTGCTTTACGCGAAGTAGCCCGGCGTCGCGTCTCACCAATCACAGCAATTCTTTTCAAGCGTATCGAAAATGAACTCCTGTCTCTGTACCACCTATGTTTCATACTCCTGATCTGTTCTGCGTATGAAATTTTGCATTGCTCAAGAACAATCGTCAACTCCCTCAATTCGCAGTCTCGCGCCGAAATAGTTGCTTCCGCCTCGGATTTTCGGGTTTTTTCGAGCTGCAAAACATTACTCAGCTCGACCACACGCAGCTGCTCGCGCCTGAGATCCTGGAAACGAGTGGCAACAAATGAATAAGAAAAACTGACGTCAACACTCTTGCGAAACGCGATAAATAACAAATATTGTGCTCGTACCGCCTTGCAACACTCGAGCAACTCAAGTGTTGGAACCATGTTTTCACTTTCTTTACCCATCACGCGCAGGGCTCTGCGCAAACCCTCTGATTCGCCCGTTGCTTTGAGTAAGTCTGACTTGCAGGCGGCCAACTCAGTCATTGCAGCATCTAATTTTAAGTTGGACTCTAACTTGCTCGCCTTCGCACTTTGGTGAGCGCTTCGGGCTGAAGCCTCAGCGGAGTATGCTCTGCCATCACACTCGTCCTGGATATTCTTAAGGCACTCTTCACGTGAGGTTAGTCTCAACGACAACGACCGATGTACATTAGCTGCCTCAACACGTTCAACATTGGACCGCGCCTCCAGCTGTGTGATTTTGAGGTTGGCTTGTGCCGTCACATGTTTAACCTCCTCAAGGTGCTTTCTTTGGTCAGTTTCAACCTTACGCAACAGGGTTATTTTGTGTGATTCAGCTTCGCTCAATGCGCTCGTCAGGCGTTTGATGTGTTCCTCCCTCTCCAAAACACGGGCGACGGCAGTGCCGAGACGTCGCTCAAGCTGCTCTGTCATTGAGATCTGGATTTTGAGCTCCTCCTCCGCTTTTTCTGCAGCACGCACAGCTTGTTTTCGTAAGTTAGACTGTGTGGAAAGGGCATAGTCATGTGTTGGGACTAAGGCGCGATCTCGTAACTGCGCTTGCATGTCGGTCATTTCTTGCGTCCTCATCCTATAATTTTCTTCCATTATTCGCGACTCTCTTTGTAAGATGTGAAGTTCTGTGGAATGGTCACGTCTTAAGCTTTCATTTTCACCGAGAAGGCGTGCAACTTCAATGTCATACTGAGAACGCAATGTCCTCAGGTCAGAAACGGCTAGTGCGTAGCCCTGGGTGGCATTTTCCACTTCATCATGCAGGTCTTTCATCACTTCCCGGGTTGGAAGTTCAAGTTCTTCCAAAAGTTGTTGGCGGAGCTTTTCCAATTCGCGAGGCCGCAGGATACAATTGTGGGCATCTTCGAATTGTTGGCGCTTCATATCGATTTCTCTCAACCAAGTTTCCGCATGTTCTTCAAAGAGAAGCGCTGATGCGTGACAGTCAGTACGGACGTTTTCGTATTCTGCGGTGAGGACGCTGTAAGCCGAGCGAATTTCTTCGTTATGACGCTTTAGCTGTGGAAGCGTGTTATCAGCATAACGGTAAAATTCTCGTTGGCCAAGGACGTCAAAGTCTAGTTAACAGACGCCTCGATGAAAATGTGAAGGTCGCACCTGGTCGTTATTTTTGCGCAACAATCGATTGTCTCGCCGTAAACTCGCCAGCTCTTCCGCTAAGTTTTTTACTTCCTGCGCAGGCAGGCACACGAGGAGACTAACTCGTCAGACAGGCATGGCGCAAATAACTTAAATAAATACCTCGACGACGGATGAACTTTGAGGGCCAGTCATGTCATCTAGCCGCAGCTCAATAGGGTGAGTGCTGTTCATGCTGCCACCCAGATAGTAATGAGTGTTGCGGTTACTTGAGCGAAACTCTGTTCGGAAAACGCTGGCGGCAATGCCCAGTGCCAAAGAAACAAAGTTCGACAAAACTTTATTCTTCGTTCTGCAATATTTGCAATTTCCCGCCGGCGCGCTATTTATCAATAATTTTTACAAAAACCTCTCCTCATACACGGTGGGAAATGAAGCACATATGGTTCCTATAAGGTTCCTAGCTAGCTATATGTTCCTATAGCGAATTTATTAGATTCCTATACGCTTTCTATACGCAAAAAAACCATTTTCGATGAATTCCTATACGGACGATGTAATAAATATATGTACGATCGATCATTTTTGTGATTTTTTTAAATCGTATGGGCAAAACCTAAACTCCTATATGTGCTGATAGGAGTTCCTATTATTCCTATACGGTTCCTATTTTCCTATGATATCCATCATCGTATATATAGATAGGAACCATATGGGAACTTCATTTCCCACCGTGATATATGTATTACACTTTAAAAAGAGAAGCAGCTGAATATATAGATGTAGGGTTTGTTGAATCTAAATGTGGTACCAGGTTGTACTGGTCGGGTTCGCGTAGTTAGTATTTTTACGAAGATAAAATTATTGTAACGCTACGTATATTATTTGTAATACGTATTTATTTGATACGAACGAATAATGAAACGTATTTAATAATAAACTTTTTATATTAAACATGGGGTTGTAATATAATAAGGCCTAACTATTGCCCCCGTGATCAGGGGTTAGTTTAATACACCTCCCCCTGTATCGTTGACTCGCGGTCGGATCCACAACATTCCCCCTATATCGTTGACTCGCGGTCGGATCCGATTTTGGTCGGTTGTAATATATTTTGGGTCGCGCATGTTTTTTTCCTATGGCGCCTAGTCAGGCCTAGTCAGAACGGCGAGCGCGCTGGACCGCTTGCAAAGATGCTGCTGGGCGCCAAACAGGGAGGGCGACCTCGGATCGTGTCGCGCATTATCGTCGAGGAGTATTTCGCTCTTTGAGTGTTCCAAACGTGTTCTACAGCGATGTTTTGTCATTTAGGTCAAAATACCGAATTCTGTTGCAGATACTTGGTCATGTGACCAAAGTGCAATCGATCGACCGTGTGTTAATTTCAAGGGTCGTGGCGTCTCTTCGTGAACGCGGCAATCGAGCCGCCGCATATGCTGTGCGATATTTGCATTTTTGGCGCCGATCAGCATATTAGCAAGCGGCAATACCTAGCTAGAGGTACATCTATTTTATTGTGGTTTGAAGTGACGTAAAGTGGTGTGAAGAATTATAGATCATATACAAATAGTCACATATCGTATTTATTGTTAACGTCTATGGCGGCCATGAGTGGAGCGTGAAAATACTGACCACCCCTATTTATGGTTAGGGACCACCGCGGCCGTGAGTGGAGCGTAGCGACCAAGGACTGCCCGAATTTTCAAGTTTTATCAACTCTCGGTCAATCCAAAAGTCCAGTATTTTCAAATAATGATGCGAGATGCGCTTTCGAGCAGTAGAGTGACGTATCGGTAGATGAAGATGAATCTGCGACACTTTCCGTGATAATTTGCGTCTTCTCGAGAAGTGCGTGAGCGCGTCGGCGGCGAATGTGATCACTTCGTGAAAAAAGTCGAAACGCTGAAAAACTAGTAGCACGAAACTACACTTGTAGCAATTTTTTTGATACGAAACGAATTAATCTTAATCTTAAAATATGATACTTTCGAAGGTACCTTCGTAAAATATATGTATTAATTATCTTAAGATCTTAATATTATTTTACGTACGAAAACTTATATCTTATTACCGAACAAAAAAGTACTACCTTCGAAGGTATATTCTCTCCCTCTGCACACAACGGCACCGTTCGTCGTGCAAACGATTCGATATGGGCGGTAGTAGACAGCACCAAATTATCAAGATCGACGTGCGGCGCAGCCGCACGCATAGTACGCCTCACGAGCGCAACGATAGTTCGCAAAGAATTCCTATCCAGACGACCGGCAGAGTGAAAAACAAAGCCGCGCGTTCGGTTCTCTATAGGAAACTCCAACAACAGAAAAAACTCGAGAAACGGGCAGCACGCAAAAGTCGACAGAGTGAATCTAACCCCGAATCGACGGCTAAAGTGTCCATGTCGCCCCGACAGGTGCCAAAGACAATAGAAAACCAACGAGTCAGAGACGAGACACACGTCAAGCATTTGGATGAGGATAATGTCGAGGAACTTGCAAACGATGAATTCGCCAAGCACTTCAGCGGGATGTCCTCTCCAAAAGTCATGATCACCACAAGCCGAAAACCCTCGGGTGAAATGTTCCGTTTCCTTGAAAACATCTTCTGGGTCGTACCTAATGCTTATTATTATGCCCGCCGGGCATATCATGTGCAAGAGGTGATCACTCATGCGGGGGCAAGAGGATTCACTGACCTTCTTGTTTTCAACGAGAATCGAAAGTTCAGTCAGGGTGCGAAGGTTAACGGTTTGCTTCATGTCCATTTGCCGGGGGGTCCATCTTGTCTGTATCGCCTGAGCTCGCTTGTTTTGACGAAAAAGATACGCAACCACGGCCGTGCAACGAAACATTATCCAGAGCTCATCTTGAATAACTTTTCCACACGCCTTGGTCACAGGATCGGGCGAATGCTCATGTCAGTTTTCCCTCAAAGACCAGAGTTTCAGGGAAGGCGAGTAGTAACTTTTCACAACCAGCGCGACTTCATATTTTTTCGTCATCACCGCTACATCTTTGAAGTGCAAAAGGGGGCAGAACCTCGGCAAGAGCTGTGCGAACTTGAACAATCAACCAAGTTTGGTGAAATCGTCCAGGGAGTCGTAAAAGGACACCAACTCAAGACATGTGCGAAGGATACCGTTGACAATAGCACCAAGAAACAGGACTTGCCTGAAGAGATTAACAATATTACAGGTTCAACTTTGGGAAACGGCTCAAGTTTCCGGGCAAGACTGCAGGAACTAGGGCCGAGGCTCACTCTCAAGCTGATGAGTGTGCAGAACGGCATTTTTGACAGTAAGCACGGCGAATACGAGTATGTCCGTTGTAGACAAGCAGATGGTAGTAAATTAGATAGGCGCAAGTTTGTGCTTTAAGATGGTTTTTTTTGCTCAGCTTACGAAAACGTACTTATAACTCAACAATAAACACTTCTACTGACGTTTCTGAAGGGCTTGAACCCTCACAACTTCAGGAGATACAGTTTGAGCCGGGAGATACACCGATACTATGTTCAAGTGCCACCTCGTTGTTTTGAGGCCTTGCTCAGCTCTGGCAAATAAATCTCAGATGAATGCTTGTTATCCTGACTTGAACAAGAGCACGGCAACCTGCCCGAGGTAGAAGTAGATGAAGTGTTTCGTCTCGTGTGTTACGTACGAGCCGAAGTTGCGTCCGACGATACAGTGCCATGTTGGGTTGTACTTCTTGTCAAACTCCTTTTTTATGAAAGCAGCGATGTCTTTCTCAATGTTATACTTCTCTAGGGCCTGATGAGAAAATTGAAGTGTGGTCAGCATTGTAAATCCTGCATTACTTCGTTTAATTTTTAAGCCGGGAGCCAGCGTGTCGATGTGCGTTCCTCAGTAGGGCGAGCATCAGACAAGAGAAACTAAAACAGCTTTTGACAGACAAAACCGGGCGTTTCAAAGATAAAGAAAATCTACTTTTGGCTCAAGAAGGTAAAAGTCGCCAAGTGCTCTACGAAGACTGCGTAATGAGTGCGCCTTCTGGCTCGTGATAAGCCAAATGTGGCACCGGTGGCACCGGAATATTCTGACACACTTGAATTTGAAGGAATAAAATCGAGGTACCAATGATCGCTCGCGTGAACATGAAAAAGAGGGAAAACCGACGCTGCCAAAACCTTTTACGGGCCCCGCTGGACATAATAATCACTTACCTGGGTCGCACAGTCAACCGCATCCTGCTGCATGTCCTGTCAAGACGATGGAGCGATGATGTCAGGAAATAGCTAGCAGAAACTATGCGCTGGAGCGAATCAGAGCGAGTAGTGGGTAATCTAACGCGGGTGCTGAATATGGGAGGAATGTTGCCAAAAGCAGCGCGGAGTTGTTCCCCTGCCCGGAATTCGCACCGGGAAAGGGGCGCACATACCTCAGACATGTCAGCGTTCTTGATCACTGCCTTGCGCTCCGACATCTTCGAGTACGTACTTCCGGAAGTTAAAATGGGCAGCGGATTTTGGGTACACGCGGTGCCTGAATACGTCGACTGTGGAAGTTTAGGCGCGTCTCGAAAATGACCCTTTCCCCTCATTTTTTTGTTTAAAGTTTTCCCTTCGACCTTCGAAGGTACCTTCATTCGAACGAAGAAGGTATGAATACATGCATGATAAGTAAGGATCGAAGGTTCGTGTTTCGTACGTACAAGTATTCGTAAGATTTAAGATTTAATCTTATTTATTTCAAACTGATTAATATTAAATATCTTAAGATTATTGGTACTGAATCTATTTTGCCCTTTATTTGGTTTCTTATGCGTGAGCGCTTTGTTCGTAGATAGTGTTAAAAAATATATTATATTATGATATTAATAATTATATTATAAGTCGCTTACGTGAACATAAGCGGAATCTTTATACTGTTTGTCCACTGGAGTGATTGTGTGGATCGTAATGATGAAGTCTTTACGTTATTATATTAAATCGTTAGTTCGTTAAGCAAAAAAACTGGCTCACCCTTATGAAATTCAGTATATCATAATAAAGATAAGTTTATATTTAATAGATAATCTATCTTCTTTCGTTTATTTAGTCTAATTAATATGCGTGAGTGCGAGTGCAGCAAACGGATATGTGCTGCCGAACATTTCTCAAACGGTCTTCTGTGAAAATTCATATTGAAGTGTCGCTCCTAGTGAAAAGCGATTTCGCGCTGATACACGCAGCTTGCTGGTCTTTCAAAACATACGCCGCTTTCAAAGTGCTCCTATAGAATCAGAACGCGGTTTCAAAGTTCCCCCTATCGAAATTCATTTTGAAACTGGGATCCCTGTCACACCGGTGTATGTGATCAGTTATTTACATCCATGCTGACATATTTTTGCCCCTGGGCGGGGATCCGGCTTGAGGGAGTGGCCAACGAGCCGCGTCGCGGCTGTTTAAACTCTAACCCATGAAGACCAGACCCCAACCCCCTAAAGACACGGCGCGGACCCTAAAGATACAGCGCACCGCTTGTTACTCGCGCGTTTGCGGCTACATGAGCGCCTCATGTAAAAAGCGCTCCTGTCAGCGCGTGGCGCGCTTCAGGACGTGTAAGGAAGAATGACCAGTCATGCCCCTGGGTACGTACGTAGGAGGTACATATATTATTCATAGTTGTTATTGTTATTGTTATTGTTATTATTCTTAAGGTACCTTCGAAGGTACCTTCGTACCTTGTACCTCGTAACGTTTCGTAACTTACCTTCGAAGGTGAGGTAAGTGTTACGAAGGTATAATGTAGACCTTGATGCTTCCTGCTTCCTGCTTGATCTTGTAACTTCAGTCTTCTGCACAAGGGTTTAGGAGTTTAGGAGATGAGTCGAAGAGATCAGAACATGACATCGTCATCTACTCATCTAATCCATTGCTATCTGGATTGGGGGAAAAGTCTTCTAGACAAGGCTGAATCACTAGCGAACGCCTCGCAAAACATGTCAGGGTTCTTTGGTAGTTCAGCGGTTCGCCCCTCTGATTCAACGGTGACGTTTGGCAGATGATCATCAGGCTGTATGCCTATTTTGTTGATGTCCATCCTAGACGGCGTCTGATATCGAGCTACTGTTACCGAAACAGCTGAACCATCTGAGAGAGGCACGAGAGTCTGTATCAGGCCCTTGCCGAAAGTGGTATCACCAACGATCCGTGCACGCCCATTGTCTCGTAGTGACCCTGCGAGTACTTCAGAGGCAGAAGCAGTTCCTTGGTCTACCAGCAGGGTCAATGGCGCACTTGGTACTAATGCGTCGTTGTTTGCCTCAAAAACGTCACGGATACCCTGGCTATCGGCAATATAGACGATGACACCATCATTAATAAAATACCTTGCAATATCGACTGCGCCTGGAAACAACCCCCCGGGGTTCGATCGCAGGTCTAGTACAAATGCAGTGGCATCATCGTCAATACCAGCTTGTAGTGCATCCCTTACCATCGCCGCAGAAAGTTGATTGAAGGTTGTAAGCCGAATGTACTCAACGCGCAGTCCAGAACCAATCACTTGCTCACACACTTTTGATTGCACAGGAACAAGCGAGTATCGTTGCCGCGTAATGGTGACCGAAACATGCTCTTCAGGGACAACTTCACGGAGACCATCATTTACTCTCCTCGTCAAACTTAATTGCACCTCAGAGTTCGTAGGACCCTGCAGGACATCTGCAACTTCATATAGGCTAAGTCCTTTAACACTACGACCATCGATGGCAGTTATGATGTCAGACGATCGAATCCCCGCCAAATCGGCTGGGCCTCCCGGAGTCGGAGCCACGACAACGATATCATTTTGATTTTCATCTTCACTTCCATAGGCCATTTCGATGCCCACTCCAGTGATGTTGCCTGACATTGTAGACTCACTAAGTGATGCGTATTTTTCCGGTTCAAGAAACCTGGTAAACGGATCTTGCAGCAGTGATAGCATATCGCGTATCGCAACATAAGTTTCCTCTGTGGTATTCATGGAAGTCTTTTTGATAGTTGCTTCCCTGATTTTGAACCAAGCGACGCTATTGAACGTCTTGTCGACATAGGCCTTGTCAACAGCTCTCCAAGCCTCTAGGAACAAAAGGTTGTTTGAATTGATAGCTGCAGCGGGTGGCAAAATAGAGAATGTGGGCCCATACGCAGACACGAACGCGATGATGGAAGAAGCAACGGTACCTACTAGCGCACTTCGAGCGTAATCGGTAGCAGGGATCCGTCCCCGTCGTTCACTTGTTTGCCCGCTGTCCGATGGCGGTGGTCTTGACGGATGCAGAGGTGAAACGGGCGCAGCTGCGCGTAGGGTCCGGTCACGGCGAGGCCTTGGGATTTTTGGACGAAAATTTCGCGAAGCTCTCGGAGCGATCGCATGGAAGCTTGCGGTTTGCGTCATCAGTTGCAAGATCTTTGAAATCTTGTAAAACCCGAGATGTCAGAACTTTTTTTTGGTTGAACTTTTTGTACAATATGATATTAAGAGTTATACCTTCGTTCGTTCGTACAAGTACGAAGGTAATAATATTCACACGTGTTACGTTCAAGGCGCCGAGAGAACCTCAAGTGACTGCATTCTTTTCCTTGTAAGATCAATCTCCAACAGGGAGAGTTCTGCTACACACATACATCCGGTGTGAGCGACTTCTTAGCCCAGGACCCGTGCCTAAATCGATTTGACCCGGGTGAAGTGTACTAATGTCGAATGATTTAGCGGAGGGCGATGTCAGGACAGGTGACACTCAACAAGTTTACACTCAGCCGTGGGTCATAAAGCACAGCCCAAGGTTAGATAGACACATTCGGCCCAACATCATTGCCTCCTTTATGGCTTTTGCTTTCTAAAATCTCACTTCCTGTAATGAAACGTCTTTCAAGGTCAGATGCAGAGATCGTCGTAGCAAAGAAGAAGTTAGATGCTATCCGACAATGGATGTCAAAATGTGAACGGCATGATGCCTCCCGGGTTATGCTTCTTGAAGGGCCCTCTGGTTCTGGAAAGTCTGCAGCAGTGCGTCTTGTTGCCGCTGAAGCCGACCGTGAGGTTCATGAGTGGCGTGCCCCAGTGCCCACACTCTGGGATGATTTAAGGTACAATAATATACCTTCGTCTTCATACAGCTCGAAGGTGGATGAGTTCGTGGCGTTCATCGCACGTGCTTTTCGATATTCCCCACTTGATCTCAGGTTAGACCCCCTTGAAAACAAGGAACATCAAGAAATAATACAGAACCAGAGCAACCTTGGCCAAAAGACTCTTGTCAAAGGATGCGGCGGAAAACACTCAAAAACGTCAAAAAACGTTATTTTGCTTATTGAGGACATTCCCTTTGTCAACAATGTCGACCAATCTAACCAAGTTCACAGAATTTTGCAACAGCTCTTGACTCGAAGTGCATCCCCAGTCGTTTTTATATTGCCACCTTCAGAAAGCGGTGATAGAGCAGCAATGCGCCCATGTGAAGCTGGCAAGTTCTGCGATGGAGAGGCGAAATGGCGCGGCAGATCATCGCCCCTTTCTTTTCTCCACAGTATGTCACGCGAGCTAAATTTTGCAGGAGCAGTGACAGTTGCACTCAACCCGGTTACTGTACCCCGACTTGCCAAGGCACTCTCTGTAATTGCAAGGACTGAAAATGTCAAGATCCCGCAATCAACACTTGTTGATTTGGCTTCTGCTGCTTCAGGTGATATAAGGTGTGCTATCACCAGTTTGCAATTAATAGCTCTGCACAAATCTGGAATGAATGCCATTTCGCGCGATCCAAAGCCAGTTCAGGCAAAAACACGCACAGCGTCGATGTGTGGGATGCATGCCAACGAGCGGCCACACCCTAAGGGTTCATCGAAGTTTGCGCGACGAGATAACGTATTATCCACATTTCATGCTCTTGGGAAAATTCTTCACAACAAACGGAGGTTTCCTCTACGGGATGCCACCCAAGGTCCTACTTGCATGGAAGAGGAAAATTATGTCTCAGCCCTACACCTCGAAACAAGTAAATGTGCTCTGCCACCCTTGGATGCACTGGCGCAGTGTGAATGTGGAACCACCGCCATTCACATGCATCCAACGCTGCTGCGCGAACAATCCTTTTATGATCCTGAAATGATACTCTTCACCTCACGCTTAAGCACGGTTTCTGCGATTGATTTTCTTTTCGAGAACTATGCAGAGTTCATGCATGATTCTGGAATTGGAGATGCAGCATTGGGCCTCGGGTATATGTCTGATGCATCATCACTTCAACTCTGGTCAAGTGCTAAGTGTTTTAAAATGGATGATCAGCTGTCAGGCGTTTACGAGCAAAGCCATTTCATCGATTCTAACAAGATCGGTGAGAACATAGCAGGCTCGGTCATTACACGCGGTGTTTTGTTTGCTCCCGATCCCTCCCGACCTGAAATCAGAAAATGGTTCCAGCTTCGACCTCCACAGGCCAGCCGGGTATTTCGAGCTGCCTCGAAGAACTTGTTTGAGCTTCAAAAAAATGTCGTCACCGCATCAGGCGCAGCCTTTACCACGGGGTCAAATCTTGCAAGTGCTGGAGCCGAAATGCTACCAATGGTCAGAATTATTGCGTCGACTGGTTCTTCTGGCGGAGTGATGGTGCCATATTTACCTAAACGCTGGGTGAATATGCAGGGTGAAGTCGTCGCTGACAGGTGTCCCCAAAATAGTAAGCCACATGCCTCAAGGTCTGATTCGCCTCAACGCGGAACGAGTATCAGTGCAGGCACCGCTGGCATGCATCGATCTATGGGAGATTACCCGAGCTTTCAGACATTGACTTCGGGTCAGCCTACCTCCGAAGTTGACGAAATAGCCGACTGGTGAAGGGAAACTTGACTTTGCAAAAGCTTCTCCGGTACAAAACTTCCATCACGAAATTTGGCCATTTTGATCATCGTTTTTTCGAGACACGTCAGTGTTGTCGAGCGCGTTCTTCATGGGCACTAGGCATATCAGGGACCGCTCAGAGAGTTGCTGCAACTCACACCTGTAGACGTTCAACAACTTATTTGTCTAGATAAGAGTATTAAGTTTCGTATTATTTACCTTCGAAGGTACGAACGAATCGTATAACACCTTCGAAGGTACGAATGAAGGTACCTCGACCGAGCGGATTCTGCGTACTCAAGTGTACTCAAGTGAGCTCAAGTGTGCTCGTGACGCGAGATTCCATTCCAACTGATGAACGCGAGTGGACCTTGGAATCTCGACCGACCAACACCGGAGTTTGGTGTGCTCTTTGCCTGGTAGTGCTACGCCCGGTTCTATCGTCTCGGCGCTGAAGGTGGCGCCCTCTTGCTCGGGATGTACGTGAGAACTCGCATGCGGGTGTTGTAGCTAGCTAGCTAGCTAGCTAGTGCCTATGTCTACTGACGGATATCCGTCCGGACGGATATTTATATGATTATCAGTCATCAAAATATGTAATATTTGGACGGATCTCAAGTCAAGGCGGATCCGTTCACGCGAGGCGCGTGCGCGGAGGCGAGTGCGGGAGCGATAACTTGCATTATATGGTGTAATACATCTCAATACACTCCACTTCAGGCACTCAGCCCGCGTCCGCGAGCTGCGGCACTCATACCTAGCTCACCTAGCCTCGGCAACCTGCGCAAATCGTTTGCATCAGACGTTAACTTCCATGTCAGCAACCCAAGAGTACCATCCCCGGCAGCCAAAGCTAAAGGGCGCTAGCTAAGATTGCGCATTGATTCTCATTGGTTCTCTAGCTAAGTGTTCGTAGATATATAATAGACAGCAAATCGTGCTAGCTAGGTGACAGGTTTAATCAAGGCGTTATTTTCAAGACATCTCTTGTCGCTCCGACCTTTTTAGCATTACTGGCTTTTTAAAGAGACCGCAGGGGCGATGCATTTGCATTATCATTTCTGTCCTCGATGGGCTCAACCGGCAGCGATAAGATTTCACAGATAGCGATCGAGTGCCTCGGAAATAATCAAGCATCGAGCACGCCTCAACTGTCTTTGTCCGACACAGACGTGAGCCTTATACTTCCTTGTTCACGGCATATCGGCTGTCTCGTTCATTCTGCCTCGCATGCTCACAGAACGAGCCCTAATCGTGCCTCGTCCATCAACTTTCCTCTCCGTGTCGCCAGATTACGCCCAAGGGATGTGGTTTTGCTGCTAGCGGACACCGACGAAATCGCAAACCGAGGCAAGTATCTTCTTTGGTCAAGGCTGCAAACTGGTTGTTCGGCTATGGTTCCTCATACAAGGTGGGCACTAAAAGTACGCAACGGATCGTATCGACAAATCATCGAGAAGTATCACATCGACAAATTGACAAAGATGGATCTGTTGACTTCGAGACAAAGAAGTCCGAGGTCGTTGACAAAACTAATTGCGACTCATATGTTTGGCAAACGGAATGTTTGAAGTACACCGAATACGAAGATGCCCATTTGTCAATTCGAGAAAGACTGCGTTGTACACGGCTCGCCTCAGTTCTTGGCGTGGGACTCGAATCTATCTTTAACGTTTCGTGTTTTCTATCCCGAGCTGCAACGGACTACCCCGCGGCACCATGTCCTGTTGCAGTAGTTGATGTGCAGACCAGCATGGAACGCAGTCCAAATCCTGTCACATTTTCCTATCCGCATTTGGCAACATGTTCCGCACTTGTGGCTCAGTGTCTTCGCCGTGACTTCAATGTCAGACCCGGTAATGTTGTCGCTGTACTGATGAGAAATAGTCACGAAGTCATGGTGCTTCACTACGCTTGTGCAGCAATCGGCGCGCAATTGCTTAACCTTAACACGCAACTCGTTGCGAAGGAAATGGCGCTGATTCTTGCTGAAAGCGGCGCAATAACGATTGTAGGAAATCCTTTGACACATACAGATGTCTTGCAGGAGACACTGCAGGACGATCAATTGAAAATGTACACGCTGCCGCTCGTCAGCATCAACTGTATGTCATATGGAAGCATCACAGATTATGCGGACCAAATGAGAGGATGGATAAGAAGAGGATTCAAGCTGAGGTGGACAGAAATCCTTGCTTTCAGTGATGCCCATGTTAATATTTCTTCCAAGTCAGTCTCCCTGGAAATGTCCGCGCATATATACTATACTAGTGGTACCAGTGGAAAACCGAAGGGCGTAAACTTGACACATGCTGTGGTTGCAAGGCATGCGGTGGCTACTTGTGCAGAAATGCTCCTCAACAACAACGATATTTGGCTCCATATTGCTCCCATGTTTCATCTTGTAGACGCATTTGCAATTTATGGTGTGACACTCGTTGGGGGTAGACATATTATAGCCGAACGCTTTGAAGTGTCTAATGCTCTGTGCACCATTGAGCGCGAAGGCGTGACTAGCACAAATATGGCGTCTACAATGGTGGCCATTATTTGCACAAATTCGTCAACGCATCATTTCGATCTTTCAAGCTTACGAGTGCTTTCGTGCGGTGGATGCCCACTCGCCCCTGCATCTGTCACCAGAGCTTTTTCAATTTTCGGATGCGAATTTTTCATTAGTTATGGCATGACTGAGTGCTGCGGCAAAATAAGCATGTCAATAATTGACCGTGAGCTCTTGCGATCAAATAATTATGACGGCTGCCTCGCTGCTATGCAAACCAGCGGCCGGCCATTTTGCCTCATGGACATGAAAATCGTCGATGTAAAAACGGGCGCTGTTATAAATACACGCAATGTTGACGTGGAACACGTGAGCCGTGCCCCCTGCATTGGGGAGGTGCGAGTACGCGGTCCGACAATATTTAAAGGATATTTGCACAATTCAGATGCACAACTAGATTACTTCGACGATTGCGGCTGGTTTCGCACTGGTGACCTTGCCACCGTCGAGAGCAATGGTTACATCACCATTGTTGACCGAGCAAAGGACATGATTCTCTGCGGGGGGGAAAATGTTTACTGTGCCGAGGTATGATCAGTTTTTTCGATACAGTTCTTGGAACCTTCTAATTTTTACATCCATCACAGGTCGAGGGAGCGTTATTTGCACATCCAGCTGTTCAGCAAGCCGCAGTGTTTGGAAGCTTTCATCCAGTTATGGGTGAGGTGGTGCAAGCTGCAGTATCGATTCGACCAGATGCAATCCATGACCAAACTGAAATAATCACCCATTGTCGTAGGAGATTAAGCCGGTATAAGGTTCCCTCCACTGTATTTATTGTTAAAGAGCTCCCAACGAGTGCGAATGGCAAGATAATGAAACAATCACTGCGGGAACAATGCCAAGACATCTCAACATTGAGTCGAAGTAACTCAACTCCATTCGAAAGTCTGACTGGATTAAGTTGCTCAACAAAAGCGGCTTTTTCAACGCACCGACGTGCATCAATGCGTCATTCTGTAACACCTATGAATCATGGATTTGCGCATATCGTTCTCCTTGGCGGTCATCTGCTCGATGCATTTGCTCACGCGGCCTCGGTAATTGCGAGTCCTGCGTGCAAAGATATGACCATGATTGTTGAATTGAACACTACATCGCACGAAACCCACGATATTTTTATGTCACATTACCACTTTGGCACGAATGCAAAAGTTTGTATTGTGTCTGACCTAAGGACTCGCGCTAACATACAAGCCGCATTTTCAATCACAAAAAGGGCAGCTGTTGGTGAATTGTTCAAGGTTTCCAAATTTACCAGGGTGGATGCTGGAACTTTTGATTGCGTTCCTGACAGAGCCAACCAGCTTACATCAGATTCCAGTGGAAGTATTGCTGGAATCTCGAAGAAGTATGACAACGTGCTCGCTGCAGTCCGTCTCACTATCCATCACATCTGTCCCCAGAAGTACTCCCTTATTGCGGAGGGTTCGGTCCCTCTGATGAACGCCGGATTGACGATGAAAACCTTAACGCGATTGAAGGCTGAGCTGGAAGTAAAAATTGGGGTATCATTGCCCGCAACACTTAAATTCGATTCTTCAACTATTCGAGGAATTGCAGAACAGATATACGATATCATTTATCCAGTGAAAATGTCAGAGGAAGCAGTTTCCCGGGTAGTTGACAGTGCGATCGCATTCGCCTTGGATTTGGCACTGCAAGATGGAAATTTGCCTTTCGACGAATCCATGCCCCTAATGCACGCAGGGCTCAGCTCTCTTGGAGCTGTGCAACTACAAGAGACACTGGCTCGAGACCTTGAAGAAATTGCAATGACTAGGCCTATCCCAGCGACTATCGCGTTTGATTACCCATCCGTAAATGCGATAAAATCATTCATCATAGGTTCCATTTTCACCGAAGCTCCTAATCTGGAAGACAGCAAGAACTCAATCTGTGAACCTGGAGGTATAAGGCCACCCACTGGCATCGATAAGCTAGACATCATTTGTTACATTCATGGGGCTGAGTGTAGGGCCCCAGGATCTCAAATCGAGGTTTTATCCGACGAAAGACTCACCTTGGAAAGTCTATCAGTTGTGCCACTGTCACGCTGGGATCTTAATTTCTTGTGTTCTAAAGATATCGGTCAAGCGCCACCAAATTTTGGGGGCATGCTTCCTAATATATCTACCTTTGACACGTACCTTGCTGGAATGGGCGACGCAGAGGCAGTCAGTTTGGATCCGCAACAACGGCTGATTCTCGCGTCAACAATTTCGTTATGGAATATGGCCTCAACTGCATTTCGTTGCCAAAATTCAAAGTATTGGGCAACTTTTGTTGGGATGTCGCGGGTTGAGTATCCAGTAACTCTTCAAATAAATTCATCCGAATTAGGACCGCACTACGCTACTGGATCCCATCTTTCTGTGACTGCTGGAAGGGTTGCCTTCGTCTTAGGCCTAGGAGGTGCTGCGAGTGCAATCGACACAGCATGCTCATCATCACTTGTGGCATGCATGTTTGCAAGATCTTGGACACTCAATGACATGAATTTGATTGATAAATTCTCAAGAACACAACCATGTGCTTTCGCCTGCGGAATAAATCTAACGCTCTGTGTTCTATGGTCCCTCGCGTGCAACGCAGCTCGCATGGTATCACGTGATGGACGGTGTAAGACTTTTGATAGAGCTGCAGACGGATATGTGCGTTCCGAAGCTAGCGGAGTTTTACATTTGTGCGGAAATGCATTAAACGTCTGTACTCATGATGTCAGCAGTCCCCAAAGGGGCATTCAAATTATAGCGATCTCCTCGAATCAAGACGGACGAAGTAGTGCATTAACTGCACCAAACGGCCCCGCACAGCAAGATGCTATTCGCAGTTGTTTACTCATCTGTGGCGTTGACCCTTTGCAGTTTTCAACCTTGCAGACGCACGGCACAGGAACAGCACTTGGAGATCCTATTGAAGTTAATGCAGCAGTTGCTGCGTTTTACTGCGACTCTCCTGCTAGGATCAGACCACTAGAACTAGCGGCACGCAAATGTATCTCCGGACATGCAGAGCCGGCCGCTGGGATCTTGGGGCAATTTGCAGCCATGAATGAATTAAATTTGCTGTGGAGGCTTCCCTTAACACAGCTTCGAGGTCCAAGTACACATGTGACAACAGCGTTAAAGTTGACTCTTTCTAAAACAATGGGATCTCTCATTTCCCTCTCTAAACAGCTCGCGGAACATGCAGAAAATTCAGGTTACTCTTCTGTGAGCGCCTTTGCGTTCCAGGGCACTAACGCCAATTCATCCCTGATGGCTGCTGATAATTTATTGTCTAAATGCCAAGATGTATACAATATTTTGCTTAATCAAAAGTCACACTGGCGCCAACCTTGTTGTCATGTATGGTTGAAGAGGTGCATTACAAATGATGTGCGACAACGGTCTTCGATTTTATACCATATGCAAATGTCGCCAGAAATTGCAAGGTTGAAAGATCATGTCGTATATGGGCGGATACTTTGCCCAGTCGCAGCATATATCGAAACTGCAATTAGCATCCTTTCCAAGCAGAACCGAAATAGTCATTCTGCAACCGTGTGTCACTCGACTATTCCATGCCCGATGATATTGAGCCATGCTGATGAGAAATTCAGGACGACAAACGTGTATGTTTGTTACAAGACTGGCAGGATTCAGATAGAGTCTTCGAACCATGGGGCGAGCACTCATTCACATCTTGATTGTACTGTGCACGACACACCTGTCGCTGCTGTTGTGTCCTGCGACGACATTCTAAAACATATGACAAAATGGGATGATAACATATGCACCAATGTGCCTTTGTGCGCTGTGATTACTAGGGCAAACTTTACGACATCGCAGCCCGAAAGCACAATCATGGACCCCGGCTCTCTGGACTCACTCATCCATCTCCCTGAAGGCACAGGAGCTCAATTTCGTGATAGAATGGCACGAATTCCAGTCGCAATCAAAGCCTTTCGCATTTCACAGCGGTCAACCTATCCATATTTTGCATGGTGCTCCGCAAGCAATTATGAGGCTGGGAAATCCGCGGACAATCATCATGGCACGCTCGGTGTCCGTATTTTCCAACTCCGAGTTACACAACCTCGTATGAGGAAAGACGCGTATGGGAAGTTACCTTCACGCCTGTCACAATGTATGAATCATTCTGTTTATGCAATCGATAGGCTTACAAGGCCCTCCAAATTTGCTAAATATACAGCGACCCCAAGTACCTTTCGAGTATGTCCCGACATTTTCACAAGAAAATTACCTCATCGCAATACGTTGGCATTTCTAGCATTGACAGTCTCAAATGACAGCACCTTCGAGCTTGTTGCAACAGGTGAATCTGGGGAGGTCCTGCATGGCACTGCTCGATCATTGTGGCACGAGTATAGAAGCGGGTTTTCTCTGCACGTCGATTCAAACGCAGTGCAATTGGATACACGACATGCCCTGTCGAGTGATCCACTGCTTCGGGAGACATGCTCACACGGTTCAATACATTTAGCGGCGCTAATGAGGCTGAATATGATGCATCGAGAAAATGCAAAAACAAGCCTAAACGCCGCAATCAAGAACGTGATTATGTATCCAAAATTCTTCGATAGATGTAGGCTGATTAAGACATCTAAAACGATCACTACGTCGGTGGGAATAATCTTTGGGGGGCTCGGAAAGCTTGGAGAATCTGTCAGTGCACAGCTGTTTGTGAATGCGTCAATCTCATTCGCGACCCTGGTCGGGAGAACTGGTCGTTCCAAATCATTATCACCAAGTCTTAATCATATGAGTGCCATTCGAGCTGACATGACCCTTTCAAGCGAGGCAAACCGCCCGGTAAAGAATGTGAGACTTTTAGGGAACATCACTGTGTTCAATTTATGCGGAGCTTTGGCGGACGCACTTTCAGCACAACAGTGTCCTGGGCGGGTCCGCCCAATCTTCGCACCTAAAGCGCGATCCTCTTTTTTGGTATTTCGTGAGCTACACGCGTGGCGCTTGTCGTCACACTGTGCATTTTCTAGCCTCACTGCACTCATGGGAAATGCAGGCCAGACAAGTTATGCCGCCGCTAATGCAGCTCTGGACGCTGATGCAGAATATCGAAGAAACGGAGGAATGCCGTACATGAGCATTCAATGGGGCGCTTGGTCAGGAGGAGGCATGGCCAGTGGACTGGAAGATAGGATGATCCGTGTCGGTATGGGCTTGATAAATGAGAAGGAGGGACTTCATACTATGCAGAATATCGTTGACGGAGTATTTGGTCGCCGTGCTACTGTGTCGGTTAGTGCATTTAATTGGAAAAGGTATAAACTAGCCCACAAGCGCGCGGGTGGCTCTCGATTTTTGCGTAACTTTAAGATAGACTGCTCAGATCATATTCAAGATAGTGAAAGTCGGTGTTTGCGGCAACCGAAGGCTAAACCAAAATCAGATAAACTTCCTGTGCAACAAACAAATTCAGAGTACGACATCGCACGTATTGTGCAAAAGGCTGTTTCCTCAATATTAGGTCACTCAATTTCTTCATCTGCACCGCTGATGGACGCTGGATTTGACTCACTTTCATCCACAGAATTCACTGCCATGCTCGCTCAATTAATTCGGTCAGACGGGCCTGTTGCTATTGAGCTACCTTTCACCCTCATATTTGACTATCCTACCCAAGATGCTATTATTGAGTTCCTTTCATCAAAATGTTCCATAGAACATAACACAAGATCAGCGGTCCCCGAGACTCCAAGACCGAACGCTGCAAATGTAGAACGCATTCCATCCAAGCTTGATGTCGACCCTGAGCAAATGAGCATTCTCTCGGTTGTGCAAGAATTTGCAACCTCTGCCTTTGCAAAAACTGATAAAGTGGTGCGTCTGCCGTTATCCCGGTGGGACATAGAGATATGCATCAGGCCCTGTGTGACATTCGGAGGCTTCATTTGTGATCCAGCTTCATTTGATAACGAGATATTCAGTATCAGCTGTTCGGAGTCTGTTGCAATTGACCCACAGCAGCGACTTTTGCTAAATTGCTGCGCCATGAGCTTGCAAAAGTTGCCTGGCAAAAAAAATTGTCAGCAAAATAATAATGAGGTCGGCGTTGTGATAGGCATGTCAACGACGGACTACAATAAAATCGTCAATGATATTGGAATGAGCGATGCGGCAAGTGCCGCGACTGGATCGGCATTTCTAAGCGTTGCTGCCGGCCGCATATCATTTGTGCTCAACACAAAGGGTCCTGCATTGTCAATTGATACTGCTTGCTCATCGGGTCTGGTTGCCCTCCATACAGCTACACAAACTTTAGTAATCAATTCAGGGCAAGTGCGTGAGTGTTTTGTTGCTGGGGTGAATCTTGTGTTGCATTGGTCAACTTCAGCAATGTTCACATCGGCTGGCATGCTTGCGAATGATGGGCGGTGCAAAGCGTTAGACTCACGTGCAGACGGTTATGTACGCAGCGAGGCATGTGTTGTCCTTTTCATTGGGTCGTCACATAGTGATGGTGATTCCCAAACTTTGTTTGGTTGGTCTGCTGCGCTCGTCGGCAGCTCTGCAATAAACCAAGACGGCCGCAGTAGCTCACTTACAGCGCCAAGCGGGCCTTCACAGAAGTTAGCAATTCAGGCTGCTCTGGCCAATATACAGTGTAAGCACCATACACACTCCTCAATTTGCTCCCTTCAGATGCATGGTACCGGGACAGCTCTTGGAGATCCAATAGAAGTGGGGGCTATTTGCGCATTCATGAAAAGTGATTTGAAGTGTAGCCTTTTGATCCTTGGTGCAACAAAGACGTCGATTGCACACACCGAGCCATCTGCAGGCCTGGTGTCAGTCAGTGTTGCGGTGACGGAACAGATTTGCAAAAGTTCAAACAACGGTTTGCCCCACATGAATCATGTGAATCCACATATTTCTTCAGTGCTTAAAGTTACACCTGTGAAGTCCTCCATCAATCGGCAAATTGCCCCTGCAGTTCCACTCAATGGTTGCAAACATGCAGATTCTACGTTGTCCATAGGCTGTAATGCCTTCGCATTTCAGGGCACAAACGCTCATGCCATCCTCATTCAGTGGCCACATGTTGAGGTCGAGCTTCAAATGGATGAACCACATATTCCTGCATGGCATGCATTTCGATATTGGGTAGTCCCGTTGCCACATAGAATACTTGTCCATGTCACCGTATCCCCATGCAAATTTGCATGTTTTGCTGCTGGTTTGGAATCAATGACATGGATGAAAGACCACATCGTTCGTGGACGGCCAATCCTTCCAGGGGCGGGCGCTCTTGAGATGGCTCAAGCATCTGCATGTTTCGCATGTGAAAACACCATGTCTTTGATTGCGGTTGGCAGAGTTTCATTTTCGTCCCCTCTGGAGCTGGCAAAATTGTGGTTTGAAGTAAAGTTGGATTTAGGAATCGGTCTTGTCAGGATTGGCTCACCAGTTTCCGGCATGACTATAATAGGTCGAATCCTAACAAATACAATCAATCGCGGCAATAATGGTGCTCGCAGCGAGTCGCAAGAAGAGTTTTTCTCCCCTTTTCTTTCTTGCTTTCCTACATATGTACACACTCCTCATGAAAGTTGTGCGGTTGAAAATAACATTTTCAGCAGAGTCTGCTGTTCCACAAATGACGGACTACTCGTGTGCCCGGCAGCGCTTGATGCAACGTTTCAATCGATTTCTGCAATATGGGAAGCGCAGTCACGAAAAGAACTGGAATCTTTAGAATTGCGTGTCCCGACTGCATTTACAACATATGTTTGCGAAACCACAATTCAAAAACCTACTTTGAGCTTCGCAAGATCACAAGCTCACATGGATATCCATGGTGCTGAAATAAGCGATCATGTTATTTTTAATCGATGTGATGTTAGGGATATGGTTTCAAGGCCTTTGTTTCGCGACAACGGCCATTATACCTCAAAGTTAGCCCCATCGGCCTTGGTAGAAGAGGGGCGTGCAACTACTTCCACGCATTACTTTGCAAAAGCTCACAGTATTTTCCACCTTAATCTGTGTGATGCAAGTCACCTTCTGTGTATGTTACAAGCGCCCATGGATAGCGTGAGACGGATTGTAAGCTCAGATGAATATCTCTTGGGCGCATTGAGATCAATTGCATTAGAGCTCTCACATTTGCAGTTACACGAAGATCTTGGTCCAAGAATAACCTGTGAGTTAAGTACAGTAGTTGTTGGCTACCCTGACATGCACGAGGACGCTGACTATTCACGAGTAGACATCGTTCAAAGCATGAACATATGGAGATGCACAAATAAACGAAGTTGTGCATTGTTTCGACGTAGACCTATCGTTGTATTCGGGGGTACTGGTGCATTGGGTCAAGTCATTACAAATCATGCTGCAATCAATTGGGAAAATTCAGAGATTATTCTTCATTCACGTGTAGGGAGAACTACAGCAAATGTGTTTCGTGGGGCTTGTTTGATAATTATTATTGCCGCCGATATAGGTGTCACATCTTTCAGTGAGTCTTGGTGTCCTCAAAGGATTCAAAATCCAATAATAGTGCACGCTTCTGGTGTTCTACGCGATGCCACAGCCACAAATGCTGATGTCATGAGCATAACGGCAGTTCTCGCTTCGAAATGCGCTCATCAAGCGAACTCACACCATTCAACATATAATGCAATACATGTTTCGTGTTTGTTTTCATCGATAGCGGCATTGTTGGGCTCTCCAGGACAAGCTGGTTACGCAGCAGCAAATGCAAGGCTGGATGAGACAGCCCGCTACTGTGCACAGGCCGGATTACCAGTATGCTCTGTACAGTGGGGGCCGTGGGAAGCAATGGGAATGGCGGCTATGGATAGTGTCCACGTGCAAAGGTTAAGTAAGAAGGGTTTGGAATCTCTTCAACCACATGAAGGCATGCAGTTCTTTGAGGCATTAGTAGCACTTTTTGAAACCTCACAAGGAGGCCATGCAATTGTAGCGAGTGTATCAAGGACAGATTGGCACAAGTATACAGCCGCGATGCCAATGGCGCGGGGAAGTGCAATTTCGTTTCTTCAAAACTTTGTAGATTTGCCAACAAAGACACAGACCATATCCAATCATCACTCTCCTTTGGAGATTGCACATTCAACAAAAACATCTCCACACTTGACTCCACATTTAAGTTTCAATCTCGCAACGATAACTGAACACGTCACTAGCATCGTTCAGCAGGTCGTGGGTAGAAGCTTTCCCATATATATGCCCTTCATGGAAGCTGGGTTTGATTCACTTGCGTCAGTCGAGCTTGTATCCAACCTCTCAAATACTTTCAGTGTCAAACTCGCCGCAACAGTGATATTTGACTATCCCTCAATTCAGGCTCTTGCAAATTACGTCTGCGGATTGTTACAACCTTCTACCACTTCGCAGTATCAAATCCAGGCAAAATCAATGACGACACCCCAAGTGAGCAGGATTGAGCAATGCGACATATTAGTACAAATAAAAAGCTTGTCCCTCTCAGGTGATGACTCATGCCTCGCCACTATTTATCAGCATGATCGTCCGGATAAAGTGCCGATCTCACGCTGGGATGTTGAAAAAGTGGATAGTATAAATATCATGTCTGCATTCGCTGCATTTATCTCGTCACCAGAAGCTTTTGATCCAGAATTATTCCACATATCCGTTCTCGAGGCTTCCGTCACAGATCCCCAGCAACGGCTTATGCTGACAAGCACAATCAAACTCGTGAGCCCAAATGTTCCGAGCGAGGTTGAAAGCACAAGTCGGCGTGGTGTGTATGTTGGCCTTGCCAGCTATGACTACAGTGTACTTGCTGCCTCGGCGAGACATCAAGGGACTCATGAGACATCAGCATTTGGAGCTACTGCATTTTTCGGAAGTGTAACACCCGGTAGGACATCATATGTATTTGGTCTAACTGGCCCTAGCATAGCCTTTGACACTGCGTGCTCATCTTCCTTGGTAGCAGTGAAATCTGCTATCATGGATCTTAAATCTTCGACCTGCACTGAGAAAGTGGGATCACTCGAGAATTTGTGCGGCGCGTTGGTTGGAGGTGTTAATGTGATGTTGACTTCCTTTGTCACTGAAACTTTTGAATGTGCAGGTATGCTATCTGCTGATGGGCGGTGTAAAACTCTGGCCGAAGATGCCGATGGTTACGTCAGAGGAGAAGCGTGCATCGCGCTGCTGTTGAATAACATTCTTGAGCTTCATGATGGTATCTCGAGTATCCCTGTAATCGCCAGCGCCGCTGTGAACCAGGATGGTCGAAGCAGTTCACTCACTGCCCCGAATGGCCATTCTCAACGACGTGTTATCCATTTAGCATTGTTTCTCGCTGAGGAAGACTTGGTAAGTCATTTGCATACCACACACATACTGGAGATGCACGGAACTGGAACGCCACTTGGGGATCCAGTAGAGATTGGTGCCTCGCAATCTGTTTTCAAAAACTCGATTTCGTTGGTTACAGCAGTAAAGACGACCGTGGGCCATTGTGAGCCTGCCGCGGGAATGTTTGGATTGATCTGCATTACAGAGAAAGTACTTGACTTGCATATTGGCAAGGTAGGTATGCTACACTTACGAGCAATGAATCAACACGTAGTAGAAGCTACGCATGAGTGTGTATCCTTTCGGGGATCTCGAGAGCTTGCGGCCATCTCTCAGGTGACAACGACCGGCGTATTAAAAGCTGGTGTAAGTGCGTTTGCGTTTCAGGGCACAAATGCTCATGTTCGATGTTTCTTAGAAGGGATTCGAATCATAACAAGATCGAATCTCCATGAGATGACTGTCGTGAGCTCAAATGTGATATGGACGACGCCTGTCAGACGCGCTTGCATTCTTTCATCATCAGTATGCATTGCTAATGGACTATCAGTTGCAAAGTTTATTGCATTGCAGTTATTTTCGAATCGTACGCTGCATGCGTCTCAATATTTGGATCATGTGATTGCAGGACATAACTTGTTCCCTGGCTCCGGATTCCTCGATCTTGCATATAACGCTGTCGCCGCAGCGCTGATAAAAATATCAAACGGACCCGGAATCTATGCTGCCGTAATTCCAGCACCTCTACAAATCTATGGAAGAACGCAGAATATGTTAACCGTTTCAGTGCACCTCACAAATGGAGAAATTCGGATTCAGTCATTGACCGCAACACATTTAGCCGCACACACGCAATACATTCGCGTTGATTACACTGCCCCGTGTAAAAGCCGCTACATTAGCGGACCTTCTAGGGAGGCACTCCGCTCCTTCAACACGGAGCCTATTGACCCTTCATTTGCGTATCAGTGCATGGTACACATAGGGCTTCAATACGGACCATCGTTTCGCTTGATGTGCAGTATTTGGTATAGCGGAAAGAAGGGGGGGGGGATATCCATTATACGTACGCTAAACAGTAAGCTATGTGCAATGCCGCCTATTGTTGATTCGAGCATGCAGCTTGCTGCTCCACCAATTGGAATTTCAAAAAGTCTGCGGGTGCCTGCAGCTATTGGAGGTTATCTGCAGACCGGGATGCAAAAAATCAGGACAAAATTCATTGAAGGCTTTGCTGTTGCACTAACGTTTGGGGAACATGTGATTACAGCCGATCACGCTACGACCGACCACGTTGTCTCCAGCGAGTCAGGCCAAGAAATTTCGAAACTCTTCGAATTACAATCAAAATCTGTTTCCAGTAGATTAATGAAGTGCGAAAATGAAACAAAAAGGCCAGTCTCTGGCATGATCTATTCCCTACACCTTAGGGCAGCACCTGTGAGTAACCGAGTCATTTATAGGACGCAAAGTAGCTTGTGCATGCAAAACAGCTCGGTCCGTGCATGTTTGGCAGCAGCTGCAGCTGCTCAAGTAGTTGACAGGGATGCATTAAGGTTCAACCTTCCTGGTTACAAATGGCACGGAATCACTGGATCTTGCATCGGCTCGCTACTGCAATGCGTTGAACAAGAAAGGTTAATGAGCTATAGCTCAAACCATGATGAAATATACATCAACGGAACTCAAATGTTTACGCTCTTACTTCCAGATCAATCTGAGCGCATAAAGAGCTGTCATGAAATTTCATCAGGCACATATTTTCACGCATTCTTTGCCAGTGAGCTGAAGCCGCTTGTACCAACAGCCCGGAAGCAGATTCCCTCTCGATCTCGGACATTGATCATCACAGGAGGTACTGGAGCAATAGGAAATGCAATCATATCAAAAGCTAGGACCAAAGACACACCAGATCATATATTGACAGGTCTTTCTGGCCGAACAGGGAAGATGAGCTTCGCAAAGAGATATTTTAAAGTCACAATTGTAAAGCACACTAACATGGCGCATGAAGTCAGCGCGCGCATGCTCACATTACCGGGGTCAATGATTATGAAGTTAGACGGCGTGTTGCGTGATTTGATGCTTCAATCACAAACAGTTTGCTCATTTCGCGCAGTTTTTAAGCCGAAAATGTGCATTAGGGACCCCCTTTCAGATATCATGTTGAAATCCCTAAATGCACCAAGTGCATGTATACTTTTCTCATCAATTGCATCGCTCTTGGGCTCTAAGTCACAAAGCAACTACGCTGCTGCGAATGGGAATTTAGATGCAATCGCAGAGCCGTGCTTGAAGATGGGCATTGAATGTCGCGTAATTCAATGGGGTGCATGGGCTGGTGCTGGCATGGCTTCAATCAACTCTGGGCGGCTCGAACGCAACGGTATTCGATTAATCAGTCCGAAGGACGGGATCAGTTCATTATGGAGCGTTATTGATGGAGGATTATCGAAACCATTACCCCTTGGAATTAATATTATATCATTAGTTGATTGGCCAAAGATACTTGCAAGACAGCCACAATCATCTATGCTGTCGGTTGGGAAATTTTCTGAAATAGCTGATCTCATCACACCCGCAGTTGAACCTCGCAGTTATCTCGAAAAATATAAACAACTGGAAGGGGATTACGTTAGAAGGCCTGTATGCATGGTATTGGCGATGTCAGATGAATTCAATACCAAAGCATTACCGTCCGAGACTGAAATTAGTGCCTTGGTTTCTGAGAAAGTGGCCATGGTACTTGGCAAAGATGAGATAGATTCTGACTCACCTTTAATGCACATTGGCCTCGACTCGCTCAGCGCTGTTGAGCTTAGGACCATGATCGGGGAGGAATATGGACACAGCCTTCCTGCGACGTTATTCTTTGACTACCCAACAGTAGCATCTGCTGCATCCTACATCACATCGCTGTTGTGTAATTCAAAATTTGACAACGCTCCTTTAAGGCAAATGAGTGGAAGCAGTGGTTTGAAAAAATCACCCTCTTCTCGTGCAAGCATCGCAACAACAAGTAGAGAGCCCACCGATTCCCATGATTCTGTATCACAAATTCCAATCGAAAGGTGGGATATCGAGAGGTACTCAACATTCAATGACAATCCAGCTGCATGCATTCGATTTGGATCCTTTGTTTCTTTGGAGCGTCTTATTGGCGTTGACTGCGCATTCCTCTGCGTAGGACCAGGTCTTGAAGCTGTGCACCTTGATCCACGCCAACGGCTACTAGTCATAGATGTCGCATCTGCTAAGAAAGCAGCAGAAACAAGTGCACAGTACCATGCTTTGCATGCTGGACTTGCTGGGAAAGACCACGCATTATTACTACAGGAATGGGGTCATAAAGAAAGTGCCTACACAGGAATCGGCGTAGAATCATCTGTCCCTGTCGGGCGTGCATCGTTTCTGCTCAACCTTGGAGGGCCAGCTACATCAATCGATACTGCTTGCTCATCATCCCTCGTTGCAGCAAACTTTTCTCTTGATTTCACAAGAAAGAATCAGGCGAACGCAGCTTTTACAGTCGGAGTATCACTTATGTTAACTATAGACATGCACAGGAAATTGGGCTGCGCGGGCATGCTCTCCTCATCTGGACGATGTCGAACATTAGATGCTAGCGCAGATGGTTACGCCAGGGGCGAGGCCTGTCACACTCTTCTTATATTAACATCAAATATGGAGATTTTGTTTGTATCACTTAGTGGATCAGCTGTTAATCAGGACGGTCGGAGTAGCTCGCTTACCGCGCCAAACGGTCCGTCTCAGCAAGGCGTTATCCGCACAGCCATGGATGATTTCTCGTTTTTCGAGAAGACACCGATTGGCTCATGCAGTTTGTTGCAGATGCATGGCACTGGGACACCACTTGGAGATCCTATCGAGGTTGGAGCTGCAAGTGAAGTCCTAAAGGTGTTACCAGCAAACACAAACTTTGAGGCTTCAAAGTCATGGAAAGCACATGGCGAACCAGCTGCCGGAGCTCTTAGCCTCTGCGAATTGACGTTCAATCTATCAAAATACGTGATATGTGGCCAATGCCATTTGAGAATGTTAAATCCACACATAATTGAAACGTTTAGGCATCACCACAACAGCAGTGCAGGTTTCCCGGTCATGGCTCGTCAATTATCTTGCACGACATCGACAGTTTGCCAGGGTGGCGCAAGTGCATTTGCCTTTCAAGGCACAAATGCACACGTTGTTGCAAAAACTATGAATACAAGATGTTCTTATTATGCAAAGTATCGAAACTCTGAATTATTGCTTCACCACCAACGTGCATGGCCAGGAACATGCTCTGTAGCCAGCCAATGTGCTTGCATATCAGCTATTCCGTCGAATACAAGCACCTCGTCAACAGTATCGGTAATTGTTGCTTCTTTCAAAAGCACCGATAGCTTAAATGTACTTCATGCGGCATTTACAGCTTTCAGAGCACTCTACGAAATTAACTTCTTTGCCTTGATGGCCAACACATTCGTCTCCTCAAATTACCATTTGACGAACAACATCACCATTGAGATCGGATGCAACGATGGATCAGCATACCTTTTTCGGTCTACAGGAAGTCTCGCCTTCAGAGGGGCTGGATCACGATTGAATCAGTCGAGGACTTGTGCTAATTATTCATCTAATGTAGCAACTTTGAAAGTATTATTTCTTGATTCATATTTTTCAAAACATTTTGGATATTGTGTGTTGTGCATCATACTTCATGGCGATCTCTCCTCGGCACTCGACATTCTCGAGGTACATGCTATCAAGCATTTGCAACTTGCATCTGTTGGGGCGTTTGCTGCATGGAAGGAATTCGCAGGAGGCGTTTCCACTGGCGCCGTAGTCACAGAAAAGTTTACGTGCATACGCAACGCCGCAAATTGCATTGAAACGCACTTCGTCATAAATAAAGGATCAGACGGCCAAGTCGGCATCACATCGAGTACGTTTGGGTATATCCTCGAGTGGCAATTCTCTTGCGCCGATCCAGAACTTAGCATTGTGCCTGTCAATAACTCCTTTTCCTCCTCAGAACCGCATCACAAAGAATCAGTCAAATCAACAGCAAGCGTCATTGCAACATTGCAACAAAGGGAACTTGCAGGTAGCATTGGCTGTCGACCAAATGCGATCGTCCGCGACCTTGGTGGAACTGTTTCGGGTTTGCTGCGCGCTGTATGTAGTGAAACCAAAGCGCACATTTCTGTCCAAACAGGTTCGAATGCTTCTCCAAAGCTTCTACCACTTCACACCAAGGGATCAATAAGGGCACAGAATAGCATACAAATGGTCGAGATCGTCGGTGGACTTGGCGCACTAGGCATGCTGATTGCATATTGGTTAATCACACAACCCGTTCTAAGTAGTTTGCGCCTTAGCAATCTCGCAGGAAGAAATAACGCGTTTGAAAATATGACGAAGCATCCTGCGATAGTATGCGCAAAAAGTTTTGATGTGTCCATGCGTGAGTGTTGGAACACGATAACCTTACACGACGCCCTATTCGGCTGCAGCGGCTTACTTCGCGACGCATCGATTCACGGACAAGCGGTGGGAACCGTTCGTTGTGTCTTTGCCTCAAAATATGTAATGTCCTATTGCATGGATGATTTGTTGCCTGTGAAGTTTAAATGTCAATATTCCTCACTTGCTTCCCTGCTTGGTTCGCCTGCACAGGCAAACTACTGCAGTGCGAATGCACGGATTGACCGTGCCGCCGCGAGAGATCGTGTATCTGGACGCCCATCATTGAGTATTCAATGGGGGCCTTGGATAGGCGTTGGAGGAATGGCACATGAAAATACTCTGCGGAAATTAGAACATAATGGAGTGCACGGAGTAACAAAATCTGAAGGCATACACATTCTCGGTATGGTGTTATCAAACTGCTCCGCCACATACACGACCATAACGGCGAACAGATTCCATTGGCCAAGGTTTTTCAGGTCGCAGGCAAATGCAGGTCCATTCGTTGCAGAATTTGGGTCGCCTTCTATCAGTACATGCAAATCAGAAGTGATCAAAGATGTTGATTTAAGCTTGACATCTTGTGCAAGAGAAAGTTTTGATCCTGTTGCGTGCGTCACTGACAAGATTTCAAGGCTAGTATCTGACATCGTCGTGAGGTCTGTTCCGTTTGAAGAACCACTTATGGATTATGGACTGGACTCGCTGGGAATTCTTGAACTTCAGAGTGCTCTGACAGTTACATTTGATCACATACAGTTTCCTTCGATTATCATATTTGATCATCCTTCTATTTCCAGCATAGCTGCTTTCATCATGAATCACAATCGGCGTACGATGGTTGATTCGAAATGCGCCGAAGTGTCACCATCAACAAAGAACTGCACTAATCGAGCAGCGGTGGTTTCAGGCGATGGTTCAAGTATGGTACTAAACCGTTTGTCAACAGCTCAAGATTGCTGTTTTAGCATTCCTTCTATTCGATGGGACTTAGATTTTGAAGCCTCAAAGCCCGCACAACAAACCCCGAATAACTTCGGCAACATCATTGATAATATCAACTGTTTTGACACCAAGGTATATGGAGTAAAATTATCAGAGGCGCGCCAAATGGATCCACAACAACGCTTGCTTTTAGATGCAACACTTGCATCCACACTGTCGAAGGATATTGTTCCAGCAACTGTAGCGGTAGTCATTGGCATCCAGCACATGGAGTATGCTCAATTATATTGCAATAGATCAACCAGCGCCGGGTTGAGCCCGTACGTTGCAACTGGATCTGCACTCAGTGTTGCCTCTGGACGCGTATCATACGTATTCAATTATGGACAACCAGCGATGAGTGTCGACACGGCTTGTTCTGCTTCATTGTTGGCAATTCATATCTGCATATATGCAAGGCTAAGCGAGGGATGCAGAGGGCTTAGTATTGCAGGAGGAGTTAATCTTACCCTCAGCGCAATAAATACCGCTACAATTAATGCAGCTGGAATGTTATCAATGGATAGTCGATGCAAAGCTTTGGATAGTTTGGCAGATGGATATGGAAGAGGAGAGGCGGCTGGGGTGTTTTTGCTTGCACACTTTCCTGTTGAGCAGAAATGGTCAGATTCTTCAAAGATGTTGTTTAATTTTGAAAGCACTGCAGCGAATCAAGATGGTCGAAGCGGTTCTCTAACTGCTCCAAATGGCATGTCGCAGCGACAAGTTATCCATACGGCGGTCTCAAGGGCAGTTAACATAGACAGTCTCATGGATTTCTCCGTCCATGGAACAGGAACTATTCTCGGTGATCCTATAGAAATAAGTGCAATTGGAGCAGTTTTGATTTCAACGCCCCCAATAAAACAACCATCAATGTCTAGATTGGTGGCATCTAAGACTGTACTTGGCCATACAGAGGCTGCAGCCGGACTAGCCGCACTGATGCAGGTATCTGAATCAGCTTGCTTTAGACTCTTAGTTCCTCTTATGCATCTTCGGAATGTAAACCCATATGTTGCTGCTGAATGTCACAACACATGTTTACCTCGAAACACAATGCACGCATCTTGTGGTGCTGTTGGGGTTAGTGCGTTTGCTTTCATGGGGTCCAATGTCCATGTTATAATTCTGTCAGAGTATCTAGGTCCAGATGTGACCAAACGATCACATATTTTACCGTGGGACAGGACCCATGCGTGGAAAGAGGAAGGACCAAATGACATTACTTGCTTTACAGCCCCTCGAGCACGTTTCAACTCATTTCGGATGTGTTTTGAGTGCAAGCTGCTCTCTAAAACTCGATTGTTGAATCAATCTCAAATCATTATATATGATGTACTTTGCGCGGCAACCAATCTCATCATATGTACAGACAAGAATAATTGTGGCAACACTTCACTTAATAATGTGATTGTAGTTACACATTTCTTAGAGGTCGATTTGACTAGCTTTGAGGTAGACACAATCAGCGGAAGTGTAATCATCGATCGATCTATCAAATGTCAGGCTCATCACTACACGAGATTCCCGTGCGCAGAACATTTTTTAAGCGCCTGTTTTATTGGCTGCACTGATATGAACATATCTGCCGCTTCAATCGTTCCCACCAAAAAGCCGACCAGTGTTGTGTGCAACAAATCGTATGCAATACAAGCACTTATGCATATAGACTCCGTAGCGTACTCAAGTCTTGTTGCTGTTGATGCATTTACTGACCGCAACATCCTTAGAAACAATAAGGAATCATATACCAGCACTGCAAGTAATGACAACAGAGTTCATCTAGAGTGCATGGGGGCAGTTGTGACGGGCGGTGTTCTTAAACATATAGCATATGTGCAAGGCTGCGATGCAGTCGGTTCTAACAGTTGTCATGATTGCTGTTCGGAGAAACCTGTCATACCGTTTACGCCATCCAGAACGTCAGCTGAAGTACTCGAGATCGTCCTGAATGCTGTTGCTGAAATTTCTGGCAAATCAATTCTTCAAGATGAATCCCTTTTTGACGCAGGCATTGATTCAATTGCCACAGTAGAGCTTGTTTTGACTTTGCAAGAAATATGTGGGATAAAAGCTCTCGACGTGGCGAATATTGCCTCTTGTCAAACTCCTATGGCTTTGTCTGAATCCCTCTGCACTGCAATTGAAAATAACAAATGCACTCACAAGTGTAAATCTGAACATGTGCAATCAGAACAAACCCCGCGTTTTACAAATCAAGAACTCACAAATCATGATGAGTTGAAAGTACTGTTCCAAAGTATGACTACACCCGAAACATTATTTTTAGGAGCACCGGCCTTCGGTGACGGACAACTAGCATATATCCGGCTTGTTTCCAGCCTACCGCTGGGTGTGCATGCCGTGCTCACACTTGAAAGAGATGCATGCGCTGAACCGTGGCCAACATTAGCAGCAGGGCATGCACAGCAAATCGCACATCACGAACTAAATGCCGTTGACGTAAATATTCCGACAGCCCTAGGCGGCCATTCCCTGGGGGGCGTGCTTGCGATGGAGACAGCATCATGGCTCGAAACAAAATTCTCGAGAAAGACATTGACGATTTTATTTGACGCACCACACCCTATGCAATTCAAACCGGACTGGAATACGAATCCGGAAGATTGTGACGCTAACACCGCCGTTCTATCTACAGGATTGACGTACATGGGGATCGCGCTGCAGAGCTTTCACTGTGACTTAGTTAAGTGTGGCTGGTTTGACTTAAGTCGACAAGAAAAATATTCTCTTTTTGAAGATGTTGTTTTCCAAGCTCTTGGTAGAGATGTATGCGCCAAGGAAATGGACGAGCAGATCAGCGCAGGACCGTTTTCGGCCCAATGGAATAGCGGGATAATTCGAGATGAAAAGAACAACGCATGCGATGTATCTGCATGGAAAGTTCTTCGAGGAACCTTTGATTCGGTAGAAAATTCAACAAAAAAATCATTTAAAAAGATTCAGGGTAAAGTGATTTGCTACAAGGCCGGCAGAGAAAGCAGTGCGTTATTTGAAACCGAACTTTTCCTTAAGGATGGCAGCAAAGTACTCGAGTCTATGACAGGGTACTCATGGGTTCTTACATGTGACCATGTTGAAATAATGCACTGCCAGGGTAGCCACATGGATTTGATTACCTCTGAAAGTGATTGTAGTGGGGACTTATCACTTACAATAACTCCACATGTCACTCAAGAGTTATCACGAGCTTGGGCTGATCTGACGCGCCCATGTGATGCAACTCCCTTGCGGAACAAACGCGCTCGCAACTCCCCTGAAGCATGGGGGGAAACAGTTTTCATAAAAGAAGCAACCCTTCCGCTCTGGCGAGCAAGATGTGTTATGTCACACAAGCTTCCCTGCAATAGGACGCCGTTTTCTGTGTGTATGGATGCGCACGAAAGATTATTTATGCTTGGCCTGAATTACTTTTTATGCCGAGGTTTGCTCGAAATTATTGGAGAGACGCAAAAGGGAACTGAGTTCACAGCAGTCGTATTCATTCAGGATTTACTTAGCAGAATGGCCGAGTGGTCACAGCCTGCATTCAGGGCGCGTCTGCCTTGCTTAGCATGTCATCAAAAAGAAATGCATAACAAAAACTCTCATTTGTGTGACGAAATACGAGCATGTGAGGTGCTAAACATGGTGCTTGATGTTGTGACCAATAAATGCAAACAGGGCTGCGAATTAACTTCGAATTTGAGAATAATATTTGTAGCGCTTCCAGAGACGACGGCGGCTAGAATTGCGTTCCACGTTGCAAACCTATGTCGATGCGCCGGGGGAAACGCGTATGCATTTGTCGCACAACATCGCCCCGGTGCTGTCCTTTCTGATGATGCACGGGACTCGATCCGCCGTCAAAAAAGTTTTGATGAAAAAATCAACTCCCTTGATCCTACTTCACTGCAACCAGCCATTCAGTGCTTAGCAACACGGTACTTAGAGGCCGAGACTAAACTATATATCCCATCCAAAGGATTTGCTAGATCCCTAAGACACCTCAGGAATACTTCAGGTGATTTCATGAAGGTATCTTTAGTGCTCCGGCCAACACTTAAAACAAGAAGTGAGTGGACAATGGCAGTATGTACGGGTATCATATCTGCAGCAGCAGCGTGGGATTCGGCGATGAAGGATTTACATTTGCCCATGGTGTCTTCACATGTTACTATGATGTTTGACATCTGAATTTCAGCAAGACAGATGCAAAAAAATCTGCCCATAGTCTACTGTAAGTAAGGCCTTGCCTAGCTAGAGGGTATTTTGAGGAAGTGTCGCATTGGCACTGGTGGCTTAGAATTATTTCCGAGCTTGATATATGATAACGTAGCCAAAATGTAATAATAATAATAATAATGTGACCGTATCGAAGTATATTTGTCACGATTTCAAGGGTTAGACTGCAACGAATGGTGAGAAGTAGTAGGAATTGAGTCATGCATGATTGTAAATCAATTGAGATGCATGTGTGTGAGTCTCATGAACATGTAGTTTCAGACAAAGGTCTTGAAAGCCCCCTCCACCACCTCAAGCTTTATCGGCGTGGTAACATCCACCTCGCCATCTATGCCGACGAGGTCCGTGCTATCTTTTGCTGCCAGCGTGGCTTTCTTCACCTTCACGTAACATACAGATCCATCCTGCACATGCCCAGCGCCGTTCTTGACAGCATCAAAAAGCCTGACTGTCTTTAGCACACCGCACTTTTTCACCACGACCAGATCGAACATGCCATCATCGAGCTTAGCAAGGGGAGTGAAGGCAAAACCTCGACCACTGCAGCGCGTATTTTGAGCAAACACCATCATGTAATCTTCGGTCTCCTCTGGTGCATCATCATTTGACCCCAAGTCAACGTAGGCTGCCAATTTTGCGTAGTTGAGCTTGTTCTTGAGTATGTGATAGAACCCTGCAATATCGTAGCGGATCGCCCCGAGCCAACGCATTTTCTCTGCGGTGGCGGCTGCATCCCGGGCCATGCCCCAAGTTACACAGTTGATAGAGTAGGTGATTCCTTCAGGGTGGTGGACGCAAACAGCGTCCACGGCATGCACACACCCTCGAGCAATCGCGGCAAACACATCAGCCACCGTTTGCTGACCTAAATCTCTCGCGAAATTATTCCCGGTACCACAAGGAAACGCGAATAACGGCACCTGGCCGGCTCGCATGTCCCTTGCAATCATGCCGCAGACGCCTTCGCGAAGTGTTCCGTCGCCACCCATGATTCCAACTGCGTCGATGCCGTGAAAATTTGCATCGCGTACAAGCTCCTCACAATGGCCTTCCCTCTCAGTACTCACCTCGAGCAGCTCGACCCCCCGGGCCTTCGCCATATCGCGGATTTCGGAGAGTTCGCGCTTTCCTTTGCCCTCGTTGCATTTTTTGCCGTGGATTACTAAAATGATTGTCTTTGGGAATGGAGCGTAAATTAGATGCGTGTGAAGAGGTGCGTGTGAAAAGCGTTAGACTCCTGCGAACTGGTTTAGCAAGGGTGACTTGTCCTAGCTAGAGCACACAAAGTATAGATTACCTTTATCGACAATTTCTCAGTACTTGCAGGCTTGCTCAAACACCTCGTTCTGGCCTTCTTGCGTTCGTCTTCACAGGGCCTCAAGGCCGGGACACCAGTGAGCGTGTCGAAGCTTCCTGAATACATCTTTTCCTTGCCTTTATGCTTCCTTAGCGACAAGCCGTAAACAGCAAGGTGACAACAAAGTTGGCAAGGAAGCGTCGTGCGCACGCGAAAACCTGTTTCCCTTCTTTTCTCATTAATCAGGCCAATCGAATCGACAAGCAAAGGGTTCCCTCGCTCGAAAAGCTCGGAAAGTTGTCATAATTCATAATACCTTCGTATCATGTTATTCGGCATAGCCGATCCGGTCCGACCGGATCTACATTCTCTGAACGGGAAAACCAGAGTTTTATTTTGAGCAGAGCAAACACCTCGGCTCTATTTCATCGCGAGTGTGCAAGAGTACTCCTATGAGCAAACAGCGAGAATTTATATGCTGACACGCGCCGGGCGCTGGTCAGATAATTACGTCACTCTCCTTAAATATATAATAATACCTTCGTGATAGACCTCGCTCTCTTTCTATCCTATCGTTAGTTGACTTTCGGTCGTATTTAATATTATAGACTAATTATAAGAGTCTTATCATATGATGACTCCATCGAACCACCCAACGAGCTCCGGAACCACGTCCACCTGCGCAACCTCGCCCTCATACACGTCGCCCTCATTACATCGCTCATGCAAAGGATCGCCGGATCTGTCGTCACCAACGACCGACACCATGGGGCCCGACGCGGAATATACGGCGCACACGAATTTTACACCCAGCCGAACCCTGTTGCAAACCCCAATTAAACTAACCCTCGACCACGGGGGCAATAGTTAGGCATTACAACCCCATGTTTAATATAACGATATTCTGGATTTCAATCAAGGTGGACTTTAAATTTTACCTCTTCGATAGGTCCCAAGAAATCTCCGTTTTTATCTCCGAAAGTCGGCACCGTGTTCTCGCCAAGATGGCCCGAGATTGGTGGTGGCCGCGCGGTCGATACAGAACGG
>Ga0209630_10000597_pt1 | contig 41416 bp, 22 predicted proteins | sample COG_01_FD_184745 | JGI IMG/M metagenome (GOLD analysis project Ga0209630, IMG submission 184745) | Pelagic Microbial community sample from North Sea - COGITO 998_met_01 (SPAdes) (version 2) | ecosystem: Environmental > Aquatic > Marine > Neritic zone/Coastal water | place: Helgoland, sampling...
GGATTTTCGTAGAGTATCGAGGAGCGCAACCCTTCCTCGTCGTCGCGCAATATTCCCGCATCATCATCATCATCATCATCATCATCATCATCATCATCATCATCATCATCATCATCATCATCAGAGATGACATAGCTTTCTTTCTTGAGCATATATTTTTCTGTCGATAATCTTCTGTTCAATTTTCCTCCTCCTCCTCCTTGGTTATCGTCGTCGTCGTTCTTCTTCTTCTTCGACAAAAACTCGCTCGAAGAAGTCGTCTCCTCTGGGCTCGAATTGTATGAATAACTCGTCGTCGAGGTCGTCGTCGTCGGCGACAAAACGCTCCGGCGATGAAGACGATGTTCTTCTTCTTGTTCTTCTTCCGCTTCTTCACCTCTCTTCTTCTCCTCTCGCACAGGCGGAGACGGTTTTATCGGCGACTGGAAATCTACATCTGATAAAGAATTTTCTTCCGTCTTCTCATTCTCCAAATCCTCCTCCTCGTTGTTTATGTTGCTGTTGTTGTTAAACCAGAAATCCATTTTTATCTCTCAAAAATTGCGATTATTCGAATCTCCTCGTTCTTCTTCTTCCGCGATGAATGAATGATGCCACTAAATCAGTAGTCTCTGTTGCTTCTCTTCCTCATCCTGTTCATCATCTTCAAATTGATTTGATTGCGGGTGTGGGGTAAAGAGTTTGTATGCTTTTTTTGTGCTGCCGCTCCTTTTTCAGCTTTTTTTTTCTTCTCTCATCACACCGCAGTTCCACTTTCCTCATCATATCCAGGACACGTGTGCATTCTATTCTCTGCGAGAGACAATACCATCCCACACGTATACTAATACTATAAATATAAATATAAATAATGTTTGCATTGCGAGGCGTCCCGGTCTTGAGGGTCGTGCGAGCATCTTCTTCCTCTTCTTCCTCTTCTTCTTCAAAACCTGCGAATAGAAAAGAAAGAAGAAAGATGGAAAGAGAGATGACGACGACTTTGAACACGGTGGAAAAGAGTGAGATGAATTTATCGTCGGAGAACGACGAAAAGGAAGAGGAGACGACGATGGAGAGCAGCAATAATAATAACAACAACAACAACGTCAATTTCAAATTACAGAAACCAAAGAAACGAAAAGTGAACAAAGAGACGTACAACGACGTGGTAGAAAAGAGACGAAGAGAGTCTCAAGAAGCGAGAACGATGAACGAAGCTTCGACGAGCTCGTCGTCTTTGGTGATTCCGAGCAGAGACGACGTGGTGGCTTCGTGCACGTCGACGTCGACGTTGATTTTAATGCTCGGGTTAGGAGCACGATTTGTAGTTCCGAAACTCGCGGAGATGAATCCACTGACGCTCGGTTTGATTAAAGACGGCGTGGATTGGAAGCACGCGTGTTTAGCGTCCGCGTTGGCGGTTGGCGTGACGGCGGGGAGAGTCGCTTTTATGTCCGCATCGGAGGATTTCAGGAAGGAGACGAATGATTCGAATAAACAAGTTTTGACGAATTTAGAGTTTCCAGACGTTTTGTTTTGCGCGGCGTACCCCGCTTTGGCGGAGGAAATGCTCTTTCGCGGGGCTTTAATGCCCGCGTTGGGCGGAGGGGCGGTGGGCGTCTTGGTCGCGGGCACGGTTTTCGGCGCTTTGCACATCAGCGGCGAAAGAAAAGTCTCCTTCGCGGTGTGGGCGGCTACGGTTGGGATTTTATACGGGGCGACGTGTGAATATCTCGCCGACGGGGACTTGTTCGTGCCAATTTGTGGACACGCTTTAGCGAACATATACTCGGCGTTGTTGTGGAGAGCGAGCGAGTCGGAAAGAGGCTTCGAGTATAAGTAGCCACAAATAGCGTACCCAGTAATAGAGAAAAATAATTATTTATACTGTGTAAAGTTGAAAATGATAATGTGCGTTGATGCATTAAACTGCTATGAATACGTTTTCTTCTACTCCGCGTGCGGGTGAGCTGCGGCTTGCGCTGCGCGTCTCCTTATCAATTCTTGTTCGGCGACGTACCGTCTAGATCTAGAAACTGTTCTTCGCACCGTAATCGCATCCGCCACCCAAATCAACAACATTCCGCTCACCACGGGTACTGACAACGCCATGAACAAAATCTGCGTGTCCGAGTAATCCTTTGAGAATTGCGAATACATGCCTTTCAATACGCCGGGCACTTTGTGCACCAACCCAAAAATCTGTCCGAACCAGTTATTCGCCGTCTTGTGCCACGGTTCTGGTTTCACCTCTCTCCAACCTTTTCGGCAAAAGTGCGTCAACTTCTCCACGCTTCGCTCGCCTGAATAAAAGCGCATTTTATTCTGGTGCAGCAAGATAATCGTCGGAAACCCTTTGTTCGCGCTCAATCGATTCGCTAACGCGCGCTCTTTCTCCCCGTCGATTTTCCCCACGTACACTTCCGATTGTAACTCTCGCGCGAGTTCTCGCCAGACCGGCTCTAACTGTTTGCAGTGAACGCACCACGTCGCGTAGACGTCTATTATCACCGGCAACTGCTCGGCAGTTCCTTTGTTGACGTACTTATCAAAATTACTATCGTTGAGTTCGATGACTTCACCGTTCGGTAATCCTAGTTTCGGTTGTTGTTGCTGTTGGGATTTTGATTGTGGTTCTTCTCCAAACGCGAAAGTGGTCGCGAAACAGAAACACAGAAGAAACGCGAGAAGAAGAAAACGCATTGTCTTCTTCGTCGTCGTCGTCGTCGTCCTGTTCCTCGTCATTGTCATCATCATCTGATGCTTCTGGTGCTGTTTGTTGCTCTCCAATGAGTCCCGCGATTGTGACTGACGACGATGGTGTCGTGTAAAGTTTTCTTTTCCTCTCTCTCCTCTCTCTCGTCTCTTCATTCTCGGTCGGTTGATTTTTTCCCGCCACAAACAACAAAACCAAGACAACACAACAACAAAGAAAAAATGAAGCGTCGCGCGATCGATCCAAAAATGGATGAGTTTTACCTTTTTTTCCTCTGAAAAAGAGGAAAAAGTGGACCAAATGTCGAAGATATTTTCTTTTTTCCTTCTTTTTTGGTTGGACTCTGGAATATCTTTTTTTTTCCTCTCTCGCGCCATTTTCCACCGTGTCCTCATAACTTGACTGCATCAAAACACGCGCTCGCGAACACATACAATCAAAAACGAGCGAAGAGTTTGAGAGTGAGAGTATATTCTCGCATAAATTTTACATCGCACGCGTCGCGATCAGGTTCTTTGTACTTGAAGAAGCGCGCGCGGTGAAAATTCACAAAGACGAATAAAAAGAGTTTTCGTTCTCACGTAAGACGACCAAGAAGTAATTTTACTCATAAAGGGGAGATCGATTGTTCTCGGTCGAAGGCGCGTGAGGATACGTAATGGCTGCTAAACGCCCGGACGGGTTTAAAAAGTCCTCCTCGAGCGAGGAGTTCAACAAGAACAAGTTAAACGCGCAAGCGAGCTTGCACAAACCGAACACGTTGGGGTACGAATCCGACACTAACGTGGTGCCTTCTCCAGCGCTTCAAGCGAACAATGCGAATTTAAAAACAACAACCGAAAGAAAGAAAGGTACGTTCTTTTATGCGTAGCCTCGCGCGCGCGGATCGAGACGCTCGTTTTCCCGCGCACGAGAAACAAAGACGGTTCGAGAACAGATCTGTCCTCGTTTTTGCCGTTCGCGTCGCGCGCGTCCCGCCCGCGCGCGTTAATTCTTTATCTATTTTTTCCTCCACCCACGTCTGTTCGTATCCGTCGCTCGTTTTAGATTTTTTCTCGCTGGAAAAAGTTGACTTTTCGGCGTGTCGTTTCGACTTTTTCCAGCGAGCGAGTGGCTTACGATGACTGAGAGGCAAACCGACTGAACGAGAGGCTCACGACGAAGAGGAATTTTTTTTCAAACTGAAACTCACCAACACGAAAATTTCTCACATCATTTCTCATCATCAGGCGTTTCCTGGACGGAAGAAGAACACAGATCGTTTCTGATGGGCTTGAACTCGTTAGGCAAAGGCGATTGGCGCGGGATATCGAGACACTTTGTGCAAACGAGGACGCCGACGCAAGTAGCTTCGCACGCGCAGAAATATTTCATACGACAACAAAATACGCAAAAAAGGAAACGAAGAGCGAGTTTGTTTGATATTCAGCAAGGGCATGGAGATGGAGCGACGACGTTTGTGGCGCAACAAATGTCCGGAGGATCGCAAAATGGTGGATCCGATGCAACTATCGCAACTGCAGCTTTGGCCAAGGGGAGTAAGGGGAGCAACAACAACGCGACGTCGTCGTCGTTGACGAAGATGTTGAAGAATAACGGGAACACCAAAGGATCACAGAACGATAAACTCAATTTGCGCGAGGAGGAGTCAATGCGAACGTTAGCGGACATGGTTTTGACGCACGACGCGAGACAACAGAAAAATGACACGACAAAGCAACAGAGACAACAAAAACAAAACGATTCGGCGATTTTGCAACAGCAGCAGCAACAACAACAACATCAAAGGTTTCTTCAGGAACAAAAGGAGTATGCGAACGGCCATCCGATTGCGGGCCAATTTTACGGCGCTCAGTCGCCGCCGCAGACGATTCCAATGACGAGTCCGTACTACTACAATCCAATGTTTGCGCCGACGCACTCGTTCGTGCCTCCGCACGCCGCTTCGCCGACAGAAATGTCAATGTTTCCACCCATGGATCCCTCTCAACAACAACAAAACATGAATGATTGGATGGCACAAATGCAGCGCAATTCGGTTGCGTATCAACAACAGCAGCAAATGGCAATGGCGTCGGCGATGGCTGCCGGGATTCATCCTTCCATGTGGACCGCGCAATACAACATGCTGTTGTCGGGCCAAAATCCAGCGGTGATGGGGATTCTGCGACCGAGTTCGCAGTCCGCGGAAACGCAATCTACGGCAGAAACGAAGGAAAAGATCAAAGGTGGAGGACCCGATGCTGCTCGGATGAAGGTGTCGGATTCGTTTACTTCGTACCAAGGCCGGGATTCTCCAGTCGACGCGGCTGGTTTATACCGACCGGTTGCTGGGTACCCGTCGAGAACGGAATGGCTGGGAGCAACACCTTTGCCGCAAAAGAGTATTCCAGTGCCTGCATCGACCAATGCAGCGGTGGAACCTTGAAGAGTACAACATGATAATAGTACTCGTAGTACCAATGGTACTGAAATTAATAATATAAATGTGTATAAGTTTGAGAGAGAGAGAGAGAGTATGAGAGAGAAGTGAGAGAGTTTTTGTGATGAGCGAGAGGTGAAACGATTGTATAAAAATCGAAATTTATTTTGTATATTAGAAAGATACGGCTATCGCGTCTGAGAAGAGAGAGTGAGTGAGAGAGAGTGAGAGAGAGAGAGAGAGAGAGAGAGAGAGAGAGAGAGAGAGAGAGAGATTTTAAGTGAGAGAAAGAGTGAGAGAGAAGAAGCGAGAAGAGAGTGTATGATTTTGTGTAAATGAGCAAATATTATGGAAGCGAAAAAAAAGGAAACATAGTTTGAAAACCAACGCCCACATGTTGTAATATTAATTTGCGTGCAACCCTGTGTTCCTATTCATTGATTTATCTAGTATTTGTGTTTTTCTCTGAAGTCTTTATGCTCCAAATATCACCATCCATTCTCTTGGTGGTGCGCTATCGCTCGACGAAGACTCGACTCTGCCGATGTGCGCGAATACTCTCTCAGTGGACTTCCTAGATGATCTCGGCCGTTAAGGTCCACTCGCAACGGCCCCGCTCTTCCTCCGGGGCCAAATTGTGTGGTAACGACCACTTTTGGGGCGGTGAGCATGTTCAATCGAACCATTCGCATTATTTCAGATATTTCGAAGTCGGGATCGTACTTTCCCCCTGCAAGAAGAAACTCCGAGCATACAGCTCCTCCGATCGTGACGTTCCCGGTATATTGCAACATCCTTGGCGAAACGACGCGAATCATCGGTGGCTCGATCGGGTATCTCGAGCTGAAATTCAATTCCATGTGTATTTTGCCGTCTCCTCCAAAGCGTCTCTTCAGTTCTGCCAGGTCTTCTCTTAAGAGTTGCGCATCTGATGTGTCTTCTACAAAGTCTCTCATTTTCATCCTCCAACAGCACACGTTATCGTGCGGAAATAAGCAAACTTCATCGACCACGCTCGTCTCATCTCTCTGCAGCTTCTTGAACTCTTGAAGGAGGCGCGAACTCATGCTTTTAAAGAAGATGTGCGCGAGCGTGTGCGTTTATTGAAGACGACGTGCGAGTATTTTTTGGAAAGATACGAAAGAGAGAGACGTATTATTAAAACATCAACTGTTCGTACGAACTATTAACAGTCATGGAAATTTCTTCCACTCTCGCTAAGATGGCGACTCGATCGCTTTCGTCCAGATATTTACCGTATTTTGCGGTGAATTTATCCGGGTGCCATCGTAAATTAGCGCGTCTGAACGCTTTCTTATAAATCTTCTCAGCCGCGGCTACTTTTCTTTGGGCGCCCTTACCCGGCTCCAACTCTTCTTCTCCTTCTTCCTGTTTTTGGCGCATCTCAAACGCAGCCATGTGCTGCAAAATATCTTCCGATGGTGGCCACGGAACGTTGCTTATTGTAATCGTCTTTTGTTCTTCTCCTGCCTTTCCTCCTCCTCTGTAAGTACTCGCAGTATCAAACTCTGTCCATTTTCGTTCGTGATCGTCCCAGTCGATATCCTGTCTGGTAAAACATTCCGCGTCGTCTAAATATTTACACAACGTTTCAGCCGCCATCTCCGCGTTTCTTATTCTCTCCTCGTCTTCTTCTTCGTTCAAAGCGCTCTCTATCGTTAATTTCTTCTTCATTTCAACCATTTCTTGGTCCAAATGCGCTCTCATTTCCTTCTCTCGTTGGATTCGTATCAGCGTATCTCGCTCTCGCTCGACTTGCGTGAATAACTCTCGCTTTCGTCGAATGTCGTTGAACCGCATGCGTCTGGAATTTTCTAAGAGTATATCATCAGCCGCTTTATTTTTATCGGTGTCATCATCGTCATCATCACTCGTATCATCATCGTCGTCAGAGGAGGAAGACGAAGATGAAGTGCTCGTTTGTCTGCCTCTCTGTGCATCATCAATATCGTCGTCATAAGGTCGAGATCGCGCTCTCTCTCGTCCTCTTCTTCTCAGAGGATTGATGCGTTCAAACTCCTCCTCCTCCTGCTCGACATCATTTTTCTTCTTCTTCTTCTTCTTCTCTGTTTTCGTCGTTGCTGTCTTCATGCCTATTATTTATCTAGCTATTATCGATCGATCGATCGATCGATCGCGATCGATGATGCCTTCCTTCCTTTCTCGCTGTGTCGTCGTCGTCGTTCGTTGATGATTTGTCTTTTTTTCTCTCCCGTAAAAGCGAGCGTTTTTTTTCTACTTTTTCTTCTTTTTTGTTTCCGGAATCTCTTCCACACAACAACACACAACATAAAGGAAAAGCTTTTAGAGCAACAACACAACAACAACAACAACGCGCACAAACACTCTGCGCGATTCAAAGCAGCGCGGGGCGAAAAAAGAGCGAGCGAGACTAGAGTACTACTGGTAAAAGTAGCGCACACCACGCCGTAATACTAATAATAACAAAAGAAGCACAGAGAGAGAGAGAGAGTGAAGAGCATTAAAATAAGATGTCGTTGTATAAAGTGGACTTCAAACCGAGCGCTTTAGCGCGATCGATATCGAAAGATACGACCAATCAACACGCCAATCCTCCCGGATTTAATAGCAATAACGGAACGAAGACGACGAGCGAAGGCAGCGGCGGTAGTGGTAGTGGTGGCACGAACGATGGTAAGAAAGGAAAACCTCCAATCGTTCCAAAAAGAGATGAAGAGAAGATGCGACAGTTTAGAATACGAAACGCGTATAAATTCGCGCAGAGTTCGTTTTCGGGGGTGATGATGACGGGAGTGATGATGTGGTTCACCGGAAACGGGATTCAAATTTTTAGCATTATGGTCACTTTCAACGGCTTATTCCAACCGATTAAAGCTATATTAACGAGTGGGAAAACTTTTGAACGTTTCGGCGATAAGAACACCGACGTGACGACGCCGCGGTTGATGTATTGCGTGATACAGTTGATGGGTTTAGCGTTAGCGTTGAGAAAGTTGAACGCGATGGGTTTGTTGCCAACCCATGCGAGCGATTGGTTGAGTGGATTGAAACCTCCCGTGTTTTACGAGAGAGCCTACGGTGGCACGGAAATGTAATATCATCAATATATATTTTTCTTAAAAAGATCTCTTCTTCTTCTTCTTCTTCTTCCTCTTGAAGTATCTTCTTCCTTAATTTTCAAAACATTGCACACGCTCTCTCTCTCTCTCTCTCTTTCTCTTTCTCCTTCTCTCTCTTTGGTAAGAGCAGCGTCCTTAATACAGTAATACTAATAACAATAACAATAATAATAATAATAATATGAGTAACTTAGCCACCACTCGTTTAGCGCAAGAGAGAAAAAACTGGCGGAGAGACCATCCGTACGGTTTCGTCGCAAAACCAGAAACAAGGAACGGAACGGTCGACCTCATGCAGTGGAAGTGCGTGGTGCCTGGAAAGGCAAACACGCCTTGGGAAGGCGGAGAATTCCCGATTACGATGACGTTTCCGAAAGAGTATCCCGTGAAACCACCGAGAGTGATGTTACCGAGAGGGTTTTTCCATCCGAACGTGTATCCAACGGGATTGATTTGTTTATCGATTTTGAACGAGGAGAAAGGGTGGAAGGCGTCGATTTCGGTGAAACAAATATTAGTCGGGGTGCAAGATTTGTTGGATAACCCGAACAACGACGACGCGGCGAACTCAGCGGCGTATTCAGCGTTGAAGAAGAGCAAGGTGCAGTACGAGAAAAGAGTTATAGAAGAAGTTAAGAAGTATTCGAAGAATTACGTGATGGACGACAACGACGTCATCGTGATGTAACTCACGCACACGCGTAAAAGCACGTGTGTTATATCTGCAAACACACGACTGAATTCAATTTTTCTCTTCATAATAGCTATAGCCTTGTATTACAATGAACGACTTTCTAAAATATAGACTAATTCTAAGAATGATTGTGCCTAGGTACAAAAACTAATGCTCGATGAATCGTCTTTGCGGTCTTTCTGGTTCCGCGTCGCCTCTTTCCGTTCTCGTAAACTCAAACAAGACCGTAGGACTTCTATAGATTCTAATCAAGAGCCAATACAGACGCTCTTCCAATAAGTGTTCTCCTGCGTTACGCATGACGTATATATCTTCACACAAGGCGGTCAAACGCCTAGTACACGGCAAATCTTGGTGTGGAATTTTCGTGACTAAATTTGAAGTCATCCCTCGAATGAACGTGCCGATGGCTAAAATGTACGCAACATACATGCCGGTAAGACCACCTACGATTTTGGAAAACTGCGCAAACGCACCGGTAGCGACCTCACTTGAGATTAAGATAATCTCCGGTCCCGAACCGGTATCTTTACACTGCTCCCAAAATATGTTATCGCCTGAATTTAATTTGACATTGACGCCACATCCTACGCTCCACCAAGGTTGAGAAGTGTTCAATGCGTTCAATTTAAACGAGCAATCGACGAATTGATTGGTGGAAATTTCTCGCACTGGATCTCCTTTGCCAAGGACTCTCCAAACGCGAGGATATAAACCTTTAATGAGGACCGCATCATCATCTTCACCGCTGATCATTTTCCTCAATTTCTCCGCTTCTCTTTCTTGTAAAACGACCGATCTTCCACCAGCCGTTACTAATCGATTATCCAAAGGTAACGCGCGGCGGAAATTCCAATAGGTTAGAATTTCAGTCCCAGCAACGATAGAATTCGAAAAGTCTTTCATTGCTGGAGGCGGAAGAGCCCAAATTTTATCTGAGTCGGGCGATAAGCACGCGTCCTGAATTTGATTCGGGTGGCGCACGGGAGGCGGGGTAACAGAATCGGTATTCAAGCTCATCCACTCCTCGGATTGAATGGTTCTTCGATTACCGCCGGCGAACACTTCAAATGCGGACGAACCACTCGGTGATACGAACGTGATGTTCATCCGAGTCTCTAAAACTGGGTTTGGTCCCACTTGCGGATTTGAAGTTGAAAACACAAAAAACGGCACGACCAAAGCCGCGAACAAAAGAACGAAAAGACCGCCGCCTTCCAAGTATACTTTTTTCCACGTTGGTTGAGGCTTCCCGAACGGATACCGCTTGTAATACGTCTTATTCCGAATATCAATTTCGAATAAGCTTCGGTTGATGTCTTCGAGTTTCAACCAATCGAATATATCTAAACTCGAGGCTGTGCACGCAAAGTCTAACAAAACTTTGAGCTCGTATAAAAACGGTATCGAGTAATAAATTCCAAACAGAATCGAGGCAAACTCCTCATTGCGCCTTTTTAACCATCGTAAACTTTCGTTCACAACTACTGGAAATCCACACCGTAGCTGCCGAGCGCTCGTTGCGAACGATAGGCATTTGATGAGGAAGAATACTCGCAACGCTTCATGGTTCGACGTCGTGGACTTGTGATATAAAATGAGCAGCCCGGTGGTGTAAAACGCAAAAGTGGTGTAATGATAAAACACTTTCGCTGCTTTCGCTCTCTTCAGATATATCACCGCATCGACGAGTAATAAGACCAGAATAAAGAACATCGTGAAGACATAATCTTGCGGAAATAATCCTTGACTGACAGTTTCAATCAATGCTTGCGGATCAGCCTCGATGCTGGATTGATAAAAGAACAATGCGAATAACGCCGCGATGATATCCACCGTGGCAGTTATTCCGTAAAAATTCTCCGGTTCGCGATGAAATGCCCGCACGGAAGTGATTCCGGGTAAATCGGGCATTACATTTTCTCCTTTATCCTGTAAACCAGCCGATGCTTCCCTGAGTTGCAATTTCTTCACTCCATTGGCTGCATCGGCGGCGGGAGTCAAAATAGTCAGTGGAGCGACAACTTGGAACACAGCCGTACGGTGCCCTTTTTGATGTAAAGTACCCTTCACATCGGTCTCGACGAGATCGAGCGAGTAGTAGTCAGCGTTGTTTGCGTTCTCGAAGTCTTGCAACTGTAAAAGAGCAAAGTTCAAATCGTTCCCTATTTTTGTCCAATCGTCCTCGGTATGATCTTCCGTATCCAAAATTGAAATTGATAAGAAGGAAGGCCCAAATTCAGTTTCATCCGTGAGCAAGCGCTGGAAGAACGTGTCCAGATTTCTCGAGATATTTTGGAATGAGTCTCTGGAGTACATGTAATCATTTCCGCTACGTCTCAAGTTTTCAAAATCAGGTAACGTTCCTCTTCTTCCTATTCCATATCGACTTCGAGGCGACATTTCTTCCATTACTGCTTCGTCCAAAATATTTTCAGAATTTTCGACAATCTCATCTTCAGTAGGCACATATGTGCTACTCAGCCATGTATCGTAACGTGGCTTTAGCTCGTACACTCCACCTTGGCCAAATGAATGCAGTAACGTTGCGAAGTATGCCAAAAACAATGGTAAAGTAGACACCACGAATGGTTGAGAGAAATCCGGCACGCCTATGATGTTGCTCTGGCCGCAAAGCTTCCACGAAAAGCACGCTTTCGAGCATGGAATGCTTAGAATATAGCTCAATACGATGACAGTTTCGGAGTATCGGAGCATAAATCTCCAAAACTTCGGACCCGGTTTCGGTGATGCTATCAAAGCTGCGCAAACCAAAGAAGTTGGATAGACCACTGTAATTAAAGAAAAATTCATCGCGAATGCGAGAAAATAGAAAAAGTACACCAGAGAACTTTCTGGTGCGCTTACCCAAGGCCAAATATCAATTATTCCTGCGACTATGAAGCCAAAGACAGATCTTCTATCGCCTCTGATGAATTCATCAACCAAGTCTTCGAGTTTTTCCTCATCTTCGTTATTTGCATCTTCCTTCACATCACTCGCCACGCTTTCACCGCCACCGCCGGCATACGTCTCAGAATCTTGAATAGTGTCTGAGCCTGCGAATGATCTATCGATGCCTTCCCACGGCGTTTCTCGAGGCGGTGTTTTGGCTTGTTCTTCAACCCAGTCATCAATCTTAGGTCTAGCACCGGCAACTTTGCGATGACGAAGCTTTGATTCAGAGATACTCGGTGTTTTTACAGATCTGTCATCCTCGCCGTCACCGTTGTCTTCATCTTTGCTTTGTTTAACGGCTTCTGACGATCTATCCTTTTGCTGCATATTTTCTAGACGTACAACTTCAAGCGAAAGGTTCTGAATGTCATTGCGAATCTCTTCGACGCGTTTATGTCTATCTTCTCGCTCTCGCATAGCCTTAAGACACTGTAAATAATACTTTCTTACCCGTTTCCACGTTTCCGCCTTATCACCTGTTTTAGTTCTCGAACGTGCCTGACGATCCATCTCTAACACGGCAGCATACTCGTGAGAACTGATAAGATATCGCAAACAGGACATGGTCGCGAAAATGAATAGATCTGGTCCAAGCTGTCCGGCGTCAAAACCAAGAACAGAATCTACGCGATAAAATCCAATCAGGTGCAACAAAGAGCACAGAGTGTTTTCACGATTAGCAAACCAAACACCCACAAGACTCTCAAATGGAGCTTGATATGCCAGGACAGATCCCATTATCAGTAAATTGTATCTTTTCATCCAAACGAGCAGCTCATCTACTCTATCCCACGTTCGATTTTTAAGTATACTGACGGAGAGAATCAGGTACCCGGCGTGGATGACGTCATTCATACACGTGCCAGCTACGATGACGAGGATAAAAGCAGCCTCTCTAGAGTAACGCACAATGTAATATCTCGTCCAATCTAGTATCGTCCAATTCGATGTTGCTTCCCACGTCAGAGCTGAGAATATTTTTAGAGTGGGATCACCGGGGCGTCTCGGAAGTAACGCCAACTGCGTTGGCGTTCTTCTTGGAAGCATCAAAGTTGCCGCTTCTGTAATCTGATCTTCTTCAAGATCTGGATTTTCCGCAATGACAGCAGTTCTTGCGCGTTCTTCCATAGAAGCTAATACAGAGTCCATTCTGAGTTGACACGCAGCTACAAAGAAGGCAAGAAAATGTCCGAGCAACATGTATTTAGAGCGTTTCACCAGACCAAACCAAACAAGTAACTCATCTGTTTCATACTCGCGCTCAGATTTTCCGAGAGCAGCATCATCGCTGCTGCTATTATTACCACTTGGAGATGGAGGGGTTTGTGGCATTTCAGAGAAGTCGTCTTTTCTGTTATCTTTGGGATATTCTCCCATGGATGCTATGTACTGCCAGAATAGCGCTACGCCACAGACGAAGGATACTAATTTCCATACTTTCAATCGATTGCTCGGTGCGGTGAATACTTGCTCTTTCTCCATCATTTGGAGCATTAAGCCCAAGTAAACGAGTGAAAGAACATTACCAGACGCAATACCGACGGTACCAAAAACTACATACGCTAGACCAGGCATCAATAACGCCAATGCCCCTTCCACGAACTCAGGTAAAATGAAGAAGAGAGAATTCAACTGGTCGATCGATGTTCTCGCTTTCTGAAACAACAGCCGCTTAGCTCTTGCTCTTAACGACTCTGATCTATCGCCCGATAAGTAAGTTTCTGAATAAGTCGTAGTGGATGTTCCATCTTCTGAATTTACATCTTCAGATACGAGCTCGTGGTCGTCGGGAATAGAGTCCATCCTTCGAAAAGGGGTCCTCTTAGTTATGGTGGATCGCTTCAGAGCTGCACTTCTCGCCTCTGGATTCCGCGGTGGCCAAAACAAATGGCACGGTTCTGGTGCACAACCTGATTTCAAGGCTGGTGGTAACTTAACAAGCCAATTTCTAGAAATTCGGCAAAATTCTACAGCAACCAAAACAAAAACGGGCCAAAGTAGCATTCTTTCGTTTCGCGGCCATATTGCTTCTTCTTTCATTGGATCAACTTCTCGTAGTGGATAATATTGCGCTCCAATCCAAGACATTGTATCTTCATTATCGCTGAGCGCTCTGTGTATCCAATCAATGTTGTAAGTGTATTCCAAAAGGGCCGAAAGTATTGCAACAGCACCCAAAATTTCACTCGTTCTTGCCAATTTCGGCGAGAATAAAGTACACATCAAAGCAAAAAGCATCAAGCCCCCAATGATATCAACTCCACGCTGAAAGGAGAACCCTAAAGCAACTAGCGTCAAAAATTTATCGCAGTGTAAAATACATATGCGTTTTATCATCGGAATGCGGCCTTTTTGAGTACCGGCGATGACCAATCGAATCGGCTGATCACTTTCCCGTCCCGCCGATAATAGACTCGTTGGCTCATTGCGCAACAATCCGATCCTGTGGAAATGCGTAGCGATTAGTAACAAGCTAGGCCCTAATAAGGACGTCATTAATTTGTTTCTGGGTAAGTTTGGTTCTAATCCAACATTATTTGCCAAGAAGTCTTGCGCCTCAGAATTCATCCCGACCCATCGTGCTAATGGAAATGCTCCATATGCATATCTCACGGCTAAATTAGCTAAAGCAAAAGTGAACAATGCGCCCCACCGCACGGATCTTCTATTTCTATCTTCAATTGTGTCAAAAGGTACTACGAGCGCTCCTCCGAGAAATAAAAGAAGGGCTAAATTCAAAAGCGAGCATTCATTCGTAAGCACAGTGAATAAACCAATAATCAAAACCGAGTACGCTCCAGTAAAATTCAAGACTCTCTTCGACGATATCCAGAATTCTGAGAGGATTGCACTAATTAATAATTTGATTTTTGGGAGTGCTTGTACCCTTTTACGACGACTGTTCATACTGCTTTCATCATCTATATTAGCGGGAGCGCTCGGATTAATCGATGACGGGTCCATTTCTCCATCCTCAGCGCCCGGGAATAAATGCGACAAAGCACGAATAATTCCCGGCATGTGAATCACAGCTACATCTACAAACAACACTAACGCCATTGGCCACATCGATCTAACAACATCTTCATTCCAAAGTCCAATAATTTTCAGGAAATCTTCAAATTTTGAAAACCTGCGTCTACCCAGAAGCGCCGGTAAGGTGTCTAGAGACCACAAATACATGCACGCGATGAGCATTGCCATAATTCTCGAAGTAAATATCAAAATGCTCGTTTTACCAGGTTTAGCTATTGTAAGTAAGAATAAGCAAAATAAACCAGCGTGGATGATATCGTCCCTGGATAATGCCACGAGCCAAAGAAGGAGCGGGATGAGGAGCTTCGAAGCGAAACTGGCTGCAACACCAGCCCATCCGCTCTCTGAAGGCGTGAACCCATCTTCATCAAAGTCGTAATCGACGTTATCGTACTCTGCATTCACAAAAACAAAAGAAGATGGAAGCGATTCCTCTTGCATGCTCGCCGCTGCTTGCAACGCAGTTTCGTTAGGGGTTCCTCTCGCCAATCGGCTGAAATACGCTAAAATTGTCATCCCGGTAAAGACAGAAGCCATCCTTAAAGACCCAATCCAATCATTTTCTTGTCTCGATAGTCCTAAAACGAGGAAGAAACTGTTGTTATCGGTTTCTGGAATCGCTTGCACAATGAATTCGACGAAGGACCACAATGCGACGTAAATCAGAGCCGAAGGCGCGAGCAACTTTGAAAACTCTCTGTGCGTGGGCGGATATAACACGGACATCAGAGAGAAGAGCAGTATCGGAAACGCTAATGCAGAGGGAGCTGTTATGGCAGAAAGTATGATCGCACATGCAGAGATGACCCCGGAAAACTTTGCCAAGAGCCGAACTTGTACGCCGGGATCTTCCAGAGTCGCCTCGCTCGTTTCTCGATCAGAACTTCGCATGTGCGAAATTAGAGGCTCGTCAATATCGTCCAAGCCTTCGGTAATGGACCCATCCTGATTATACTGTACCTCGTCCACGATATCTTCATTCGCGGATGCTTCGCACACGGAAGAAAAGAAACCTGCGATTGTAAATAACTGTAACAATCGCATACCTCGAATAACTGGCCCATCACTACCATCCATGATATACAAACCTATCCAAGAAGCGAAAGTTTTATTTGCACTATCGTGCAATTGAGGGAGCTGATAACACACGATGAGCATAAAGTGCACGCAAGCGTATGCCATCGCTACAACCAAAATAAACGCCGGCGGTCGTACCAGCTTTCGCTTGTCCAAAAGTCCCCAGCTCGTAAGAAATATAGCTGCGAAGAGAAAGTAAGGTATTCCAGTTATAGATGGTACTGCCGCTGCAGCAATACCAGCGGTAAATGCGCATCGAATTAATGCTCTATCACGCAGAAAAAAAGGGTCGACCAAAACCAGCCCGTCTTCCTCCGCGTCGATGCCATCGAGTAAGGCCAATTCTCGCTCCCGACTCAAGTGTAATTTCCCCGCAGCTGATATGGCCACGAGGAAGAGAGGCACGAATTCCATCACGTACTCTAAAACCGAACGCAGTTTCACAAAACCGAGCACTCGCATGAGCTCTTCGTGCCATTTTGAATTGGTTTTAAATGCTATGAAGGAAGTCTGTACGACGAGCTCGCCTAGCATTCCAAAAATGGCCAGTCCCAACGCTGCCCACCATATTATCTGTCGCCTCGTGCGGACGATTTCTTGCGTTAGCACTCTGTTCTGGGACCCGGTGATCCTTTCTGCCGCGAATACAAACAGAAACAATATCGACTGTCGTTGATGATCGTTGGAAGGGAGGAAAGAGAGAATATTAAATACAGGTGATGAGTTGGTTTGGATTTTGAGAAGGAGAGAAATTGTTAAGGCGCTTCTCAATTCGTGTGAATCAGCACACACACACACACGCGCGCACAGACGAGAAAACAAAGTAAAAACTACGGATAAATGACGAACGTACCAGTATTGATGGTCTCTGCAGTATCGCGTGCGAAGTTCCCGCGAAGAGCAACGCCGATGACGCTGCCACATTGAACCCGGTCTCAACGAGAGGAAAATTCCCACCCATGACAAAAGAGGGAGAGTTTCTTCTCTTCTGTTCTCCTTCCTTCTCTTCTACTCCTCTGGGGCGCGTTGTTGTTTTTGAACGCCGCTCGATTGGTTATGGTGGTTCATCTTCTTTGTCTTCTTCTTCTGCGATGCGCGTGTGAGAAAGTGTTGTTTGGTTTACTTTTGGCAGTTTGAAATTTTCTCGAAAAACTTTTGGAATTGGGATTGGGGGAATTTTGCATTGCAATCAAAGAAACTTCTTTCTCTCTTCAGTTTGTTTGCGCGTGGGCAAATAAGACTCACCACTTTGAATATAAAATAACTATTACACGCATGAAAAAGGAATGACAGCGGGTATTGCACCGAAGCAACATTTCCTCCTGGGGCGTACTCTGTCGTTGGAGGAGGAGAAGAGGAAAACGAATTCCCCTATTTGCTTTGGGAAGAAGAAAACAACAACGACAACAACTCAAGCTTCTGCGTTGTCGCATAATGCACTCGCATCTGTATCCGTTGCTGTGATGAACAAAGAAAGCATCGCGCTGTTTTGTAATAGTGCGACTGTTCTCGCCGCTCTCGTTTCGTGCGCGTTCGCTGGTAAGATCATGGAAAAGAAAACAAAGTTTGGAGGAGGTATTAGTAATGCGCTGTGTGCCTTAGTATTCGCGTGTTTCTTGGCTTCGTTTACGCGCGTGTTTTCGTTTTCGACAAACGCGACAACGGTTGTTTTTGATTTCATATGGGATATATTGATGCCTCTGGGAGTGACTTTAGCGTTATTAAACGTGAAAGTAAGCGAATTGGCAACAAAATCCAAGGAAGTGTTACTCGGTTTCTCGTTCGCCTCTGTGGGTTCAATTTTAGGCACCGTTTTATCGTTCGCTCTGTTTTCAAAATCTCTCGGCGTCGGCGCGCTCGGATATAAAATTGCAGCGTGCTTGTGCGCTAGCTATATTGGCGGTTCTTTAAACTTTGCGGCGACGGCAAAAGCGCTCGAGCTGACGAATTCCGCAGAGTCCTCGAGTCTTTTAGCGGCGTCGATGGCAGCAGATAACATGTTGATGGCTGTTTTCTTAGGTATCTTGATGGTTCTACCGTGCAAACCTCCTTCTCCTCTGGCAGTCGACGATGAGGAAGATCAGAGGACTATGAAAGTAAAAGGAATAACTGAGGCAACGCTAGGGACGATCGTTAGTCTCATGGTTGCAACAGGAACTCTGCTCCTTTCTTCACTCCTCGCCAAACTTGCTAGTCTCGGAAACTTCTCGCTCGCGATAACATGCATAATCGCCCCTTTACTAGGCGTTATTCTGAACTCGAAGTTGGATTTTTCTGGTCCCCCGCAGTTTATATCACGCAACATTATGTTGCTATTTTTTGCGTGCATAGGTGCAGGTTGCAACATATTCACCGCTTCTGCCGTCGGGGTACCGCTCTTTGGTTTCATCGCGGTCCTCTTACTTGCGCAGCTTTTCTTCGCACTTCTTTTCGGCAAAGCTTTTCGCGTGCCTCTTTGGGCAACTTTGATTGGATTGAATGCTAGCGCTGGCGGGCCTGCAACTGCTTTTGCTATGGCAGCATCAAAAGGATGGAATCGAGCTCTGCAGCCTGCCGTGCTCGCCGGTACAATTGGATACGCAATCGGAACTTTGGTTGGATGTTTAATGAGTGAGTTTCTGCGTGTTTTTGCGCCATTGTAAAATGACCGAGAAATATCGGAGTAAGACTAGTGCATAGTTTTGTAGTTTCATAGTAATATGTAGAATCAAATCGCTAAATAGATGTATATTATTATTAGAGTTTAAAGTTATGGTACAAGAGAAACGTTCTTATTTCTTCTTTTCGTTCTTATTTCGCGGTGGCCGCATTCGAGCCCAAGACTGCCTTCGGCGCAGCGTCATTGGCTTGCTCCTTTGAACCCACCGTAAATGCTCCAGGATTGATAGCGACTGTCTTAGTGTGATTCTCAGTTTTGTAAATACCAACCAGACGATCTGCAAGCTCGAACATGTTGTTCCGTAACGAAATAATGATGAACTGAGCATCTTTTGTTCTCTCCTTGATGTAGTGCCCAACGATGGAAACATTCTTAAAGTCCAGGGCTGCATCAATCTCATCCATAACGTACAAAGGTGTGGGCTTATAGTGATGTAACGCAAACACTAGCGCGAGAGATGAGAGCGTCTTCTCTCCGCCAGATAAGTTTGCAATATTCTTCCAACTCTTCTTCGGCGGACGAACGGAAAAGACGATACCTTCAGAGAACGGATCGAGCGAATCGACCAACTCGAGCTCTGCATCACCACCTAAAGTAATCATCTGGTACATTTCTTTTAATTTGATGGAAATTATAGAGAATCCGGCCATGAACTCTTCTAATCTCTTCTTACGTAGCTCATCAAACGTCTGTCGGAACGTGTCTCGCTCCTCCGTGACGGTTTTCAAATCTCCAACTCTCTCTTCGTACTCAGCCAACTTCGCGGCGAACTGCTCGATAGAAGTCATGTCAGGTTTCATTTCTTTTAACTCAGTTTCGATGGCGTTGATCGTTTCGTCGTTACTTTCTGCATTGATGTCACTGAGTTGTTCGTCCGAGACGTTCAAGAGAATCTCGCTCTCATCAACACCCGGCGAGAGGGTATTTCTCTCGTTTTGCAACTTTTCCATCTCCTTCAAGCAACCTTTTTCCACCTTCCCGTGTTCTCTTAACTTGTTATCAATATCATCAATCTTGCCTTGAAGGTCAACTTCAACAGATCTCAACTCGTTAACAATCTTCATGATTTCTTCGAGCTCGGCTTGCGACGCAGCGCACTCGCCGGCCTTGGTTTCCGCGAGAGCCTTCAACTGGCTCTGAGACTCCAAAACCTTCATCGCGCCTTCTTCCAAACCTTTGAACTCTTCTTTAATAGTATCCATTTCGCTCTTAATCTTCTCTCTCTCCGTTTCTGCTTCGCATACGGATTTCGTCAATCGCTCCATCGTTTTCTCGTGCGACTTTGCTGCGGCTCTCTTTTCGGTCACCTTCTTAGAGGCCATCTCGATACCGAAGCGGACTTCCTTGACGATAGACTTTTGTCTTCGCAACTCTTCACCACCAACGTTTTCCAAGGCATCTTGCCACTTCTTAAGTTCGGCTTTAAGCTTCGAAGCGCCGTCGAGGACGGATTTCAACGCGGCGTCGGCTTGCGCAACCTTTTCATCGAGCTCTCGCAACTCGGACGCATCGTTCTTGGACGCCTCGTGCGCAGCTTTGAGTTCATCTAATCGACCGTCTAAGTCGACAATCTTTCCTTCAGCAGCTTCCAATTCGGCTTTCAACTTCGGTAACGATCGTTCGTATTGCGCACATTTCGCTTCTGCGTCTCTCGCTTCTCTCAATGCCTCAAACGCGGCTTTTTTTGCTCTTTCCAAATCTGCCGTAGCTTTTTGTAACTCTTTCTCAGACTCCGCAACTTCTCTCGCCGCTGCTTTTTCGTCAACGACAACTGGTTTCTCTTTACCGACGCGCATGCGTCCAGAGATTGGTTTCGAACCACCACCGGACATCGTACCTGAGGTCTCGATGACTTGGCCTTTCAACGTCACCACGCGATGGCGTTTGGCCCCGTATGCAATTCTGCCCGCTTGATCCAAATCTTCAGCAACAGCAGTTTCACGAACGGCAAAGTAAAACGCCGGTAATAATCGTTCTTGCGCTGGCTTAATTAAATCAATCAATCTTGGCGCATTTTCTGGAATGTTATTTTGATTTTCCTTTAACTTTTGCGCCAAGTGCGCTTGTTTCTCCAAAATCAAAAAAGTCGCGACACCCAAGTTGTTTCTTCGCAAATACTGCACGCAGTTCTGCGCGTCCGCGGTTGTTTCAACGACAACGTAGTCCAAAGCACCAACCGCGGTCGATACTGCGACGTCGTACTTCTTATCAATCGCACCCAAATCTCCGAGACGACCAATGACACCTTTAACGCCGCCGGCGCTTTGGGCATCCAACAACGCCTGCACGATGGCACCTTTTTGACTTTCCTGCGAAGCGGTCGTCTTTCGTTGTTCAAGTTTACCTCTTGCATCTCTCGTAATTTCGAGCAAACCGGCTTCTTTCGCCTTCGCCGCAGTTTCAGCCTTTCTCGCTTTTTCCACCTTCTCGAGCTCAATCGCGAGTTGCGCTTCATCATCCGCAATCTGTTTCGTCAACGATTTCACCTTCACTTCCGCGGAAGCTTTACCATCAATGGCAGCCTTTAAGTTCTTCTCGACTTCGGCATGTTTTTCGAGCACCAACTTTCGCTCTGCGTTGGCAACGTCGAATTCGCCTCTAGCGTCGGCGATTTTACCTTCCCACGGCTGCAGTTCTTTTTCGACGCCATCGATCTTCGCGCCAATTTCCGCCATTTCGCCTTTCAACCCGTCCAACATTTCGTCGAGTTTGCTTTCTTCGCCTTGAACTTTCGCCTCGAGATCAGCTTTTCTCGTTTCCAACGCCGGAACGTCTTTTTCGATATTCTCGCACTCAACGACGATTTTTTCCTTTTGCGCGATTTCCTTGGCCAACTTCTCGTCGAGTTTCTTCACTTGCTGCTTCATGTGCTTCAAATCTTCGCGAAACTTTACGTCTTTCTTTTCAAACTCGGCGAACTCTTTCGTGGAATTGTCGAGATTTTGCTGAATTTCATTCATCTCCGTCGCTTGAGCTTTAAATTTCGCTTCGATACCTTTCAGCGACTCTTTGTGTTCGCTTTGCTTGGACTTCTCTTCCTCGAGATTGGTTTGCAAACCGACACGGTTCTCGGACATTTCTGCCATCACTTTTCGAGTTTCCATGACTTCCAACTGTAAAGAAATCGACTTTGCTTGCAACAAATCTTTCTCTTTTTGCAAAAATAACTCAGCTTCGTTCTTCACGATTTCCAACGCGTCCTTCTCCTTCTCGACGAGCGTCAATCGCGAGACCATTCCCCCTCTCTTCTCGTTCAACTCTTCGAGCTTCTTACCCGCCTCTTCGATCGGTTCCACGTACTGGTTCGTTCCAATGATATCTTCCATATATTCTAACAACCCTTCGTCTCCAGGATTCACTCCTTTCGGCTTCATCATTGAAATTTGCTCGACTTCGCCTTGCAAAATCAAAAACCGGTTGTTGTTCAAGTCCACCCCTTTACCTTTCAACAAGTTTGTCACCTCGGTAAAGTTGGAAGTTTTCTTGTTCACGAAATATTTCGAAGTGTTGTTAATGTACGCCTCTCTGGCAATGGTAAACTCAGAATTCGGTACAGAGGTGAACCCTTCTGGATCTGTGTCCGAATCTACAATTTCGTGAAAGTGCACTTCGACGCGTGCGTATTCCAAGTTTCTAAAATTGGTGGATTTATGAATCAACTCGGAGACTTTGTTCAATCTCAGCTGTTTCGCGCGTTTACCAAACACAAACATCATCGCATCGATGACGTTCGATTTCCCAGACCCATTAGGACCGACTACAGATGAGAACGACTGTTGTTGTTTTAAAGTTGTGAGTGTTGTCGTGAGTTGATGAAAATATCGAAGAGATTTTGAGAGATGCGCGATGAGGGGAACAAAGAAGACGAAATTCGTACGTTTACATTTTTCTCTCCTCTTCTCGAAGAGAAAACGAAACGCGCGCTTTTCGAGAAACACATCTAACGAGAGAGAGAACCTTCAAAACGACGATTGACCGACAAAAGAAGACTCTAGAAAAGATGTGCTCACCTTATGGAACGGACCGACGTGTTGTGCCCCCGCGTAGGACTTGAAATTCTCCAAGACCATGGATTTTATAACCAGTCTCGGTTTTGGTTGTTCTTTCCCGGCTTTTGTCGTCGTCGTCGAGGGAGAAGGAAGAGGAGGAGTATTCGAAGAGAGCGGCGTTGGCGTTGGTGCCATCGTCTCTTCTTCTTCTTCTTCAACCTCCGTCATCTCTCTTCTTGCTCTCTCTTTCTTCAACAACGCGCAATAAATGTATATCTCTTATTATTATTCTTTGAGGAATGAATCAAAAATTTGTGAGAGAAGAGGAAACAAAAAAAATTTTGCGCTTGTGTTTGTTTAGGGTTACAATTTTCAAAATTTTCAAAACTCTCTCTCTCGTCTCTCTCTCTTCATTCATCTCTCTTCATTTTTGAACTTGCGCGCGCGCTTAAGAAGAGATACTAAAATGGTGGCAGAAACGCAACAACAACCTAATCAAGAGAACATCATCGTCGGTGGGAAAGATGTTTCTTCGGCAGCAGTCAAAACAATTTCAAAAAAGAAGAGCGTTGTTGTTCCAAAGAATCCTCCTCCCGCATCGACATCATCATCGACTCGCCCGAAACGCAAAGCGTCGCAAAACGTCCGCAACTCCTCTCGCCCGAAATCGAAGGTGAAACCGAGTTCGTCCATGTACGTCGGGTACGTGGAAGAAGACGAAACGCCGGAGATGATCATGGCGAAGTTCGCAGAGTTGGAGAGGATTCAACAGATGCACAAAGAGAAGCAAGAGCAAATGAAGTTGGAGAAGAAGATGAAAATCGAAGAACAACAACAACAACGAGAGGAAGGAGAAGGAGGAGAGATTTTGAAAGACATCACGGAGAAGGATAAAAATATTCAAAAAGACAATCTCGAAGAGAAGGAAGAAGAAGACCAAGAAGAAATGTGTAACGACGAAGAAGGTTTGACGGAAGAGCAGTTGAGGGAGGTGTTCAAAGCGACGTCGGCGTTTACCATGCGCAAAGCGATGAAAGCTGAAGACGCCGCCGTGTTTGGTTTCGACGAGTTTGAACGAGACTTTTACAAGGAATACGACGACGAAGATATGGAACAGTACGACGACGAAGACGCGGAGTTTTGGGAAATGATGACTGGGAAACGCCGATGGCCAAAACCGTTGAAAGCGAAGAGAGGACCGAGAGAACCGAAAGAGCCAAAGGCGCCGAGAGAGCCGAAACCGCAAAAGTCGCACATGATTACGGCGTACAACAGCGATACCGGGTTTATGATTCGAAAGAAGAAATTCTTCGACCCGCGCGAGTTGAATATTTTCAAATTACCGAAACACGATTTACCGAGCGATCCGTTACCGATCACGTGGGGGAGAGCAGTAAAACCTTTCGTGCCAAAGGACGTGAGAGCGAAAGAACTCGCCACGGTTCCAGATTGCACGCAATTGAAGATGAAGATTGACAAAAACATGGACTTTTCGAAGCTCTCGAAGGATTATTTGGGCGTCTTGATGAATCCGCCGTGGAACATCGATCAAGCTCCGGATAAAGGGAACGTGACTATGGAAGATATCGCGCAGTTACCGTTAGAAACGTTAACTCCGCTCGGTTTTATTTTCATTTGGGTCGAAAAGGAAAACTTATCGTTGGTCTGCGACGTCATGCACGAGAAGAACTTCAACTACGTGGAAAACTTGACGTGGGTGCAAATGCAACCGAACAACGTCGTCGTCGGCACGGAGTCTCGCTACTTGGCGCGTTCCCACAGAACGTTGCTCATCTTCAGGCGATCGGTGACGATGTTTCCGGATGGTAAAGCGATCGAGTTGAGACATCAGCGTAACTCGGACGTGACTTTAGACGTCGTAGAAACGACCAAAGCGGGTAGAAGAAAAATCCCAGAGCACGTTTACAACTCCATCGAAACGTTGTTACCGACCGCGTATAACAAGAAGAATCCGGGTACTCCGGGGAAGCTCTTAGAGCTTTGGGCGGAAGAAGGGAACAAGAGAGCGGGCTGGACGAGCATCGTGGATACTCCTTAAGTTTAATATAAAATGAACATTTTATCACACGTTTAAAAATTTTGATTTTCGTAAAACCTGAAATTTGCCTCTCTTTGCCTCTCCCTTCCTTTTTCGACATGATGGTATAAAATTAAATAAACGGAAGTAATAAGTACTCAGAGTAGAACAATTTCCAGACGTCTTGGTAATACGTTTGCACGGCACTCTGAGTAAAACCAGCCTTCTCCAACTTTCTCGTCTTGGCGATTAAATACGTCGCTAAGATTGCGTGCACGGTGATCATAATCTTTTGGTTGAACCACGTCGGGTTGAAGACGGACAAACCAATCGCAAACACGTAGTTCATCAACAACAAACCACTTCCAATGTAACTCACGTTCTTGACTCCCATCTTTGTCGTAAACGTCTCTATCCCAAACTGCTTATCGCCATCGATATCTGCTAAATCTTTCGTGACGGCAATTGCAGTCGCAAATACCGTCACGAAAATGGTGATGAACAAAACCGGCGGGGACCAGACAAACGGCAAGCGCAACGCCGCTCTGGTCGCGTGAAAGACGCCAAAGTTCAACAAGAACCCTCTCACAGTGGCAATAATCATAAACGCCGGCAACGCGAATCGTTTTAATCGTAACGGTGGTACTGAATAAATTGTTCCCAAGAACAAGCCAAAGGTGTACAAAGAGGTGATCAATGGGCCGAAATTCATCGCGACGATTGTCGCGCCTCCAATCGCCGTCGCCAAGCAAAACGCCCAAGCCATCGGTAACGACAACTCACCCGCCGCAATCGGTAAATACGGTTTGTTTACTTTATCAATTTCGACGTCGTAGATTTGGTTAATCCCTACGATAAACCCGTTCCCGCACAGCAACGCGAGTAATCCAAGCAACGCTCGCGGGAACAACGAGAGTTGAATGAGTTCTGGATTTTCAATCAAAACTTTAGAGACCAAGGCGGTTGTGCCTAATAAAGTCCCACGAATCGTGTGTGGACGGACAAATTTCCAAATCGCTCCGATTAACGCTTCCATCTTATCCAGCGGTGAAGCTGCCGATGATGAAGCAGCTGCCACTCGCGCGTTGTTGTTGTTTGACGCGCCAGAAAATGCGTTCGTTCTTATCTTTCTTCTTCTTTGGTTATCCTTACTGTTATTCTTTTGCATCATCAATCGCGACGATGACGACGACGACGACAAAGACGACGAGGATATCTTTCGTCGTTGTTGTTGTTGTTGTTCTTGATGTTGCGTGAAGACATTCTTTCTCGAAGAAGAAGAAGAAGAAGAAGTGGAGGAAGAGTGGGAGGAGGAGACGCGAGCGGCGGATGAAGGAAGAGTCGCTCTGTTCAGCATGATGGTTTGTTGTTTATCTTCTCTTTTGTGTGTGCGTATGCGCTCTTTTTCTGTGGAAAGTGGATAAACAAACAACAACTCCATTCTCCATTCTCCAAAAGACATCATATCACACTTCAACGAGAACAAAACAGACACACGCGCGACTTATTAGATGCATCTAGGAGGAGCAATACGAGCGATGAAACCTTCCGCCACGACGACGATGACGACGACGACGAGTGCTACATCCAGTCGCTTCCAAAATCTCCAACAACATCAACGTTATCAATATCAAAGAAGAAGCAGAACAACAACAACAACAACGAGGAGGAAAAGAAACGCGCACGTAATCACTCGCGCCGCTAAGAACGACGACGAGAACGACAAAGAAGAAAATTTCTTCTCAAAAGCGGAAAAGATGTTGGAAAAAGCTGGCGTTTCCATGGGGCCCATCGCCATGTCTTTACAAGAAGACGGGAAGAATATCAAAGAAAAGAGTTTCGACTCGAGAGAAGCCATCGAAGAAGCGGTCAAGGCGAGGAAGTCCATCGCGAATTTAACCACGGAGGAGTGGAAGAAGAAATACGTCAACAAAGACGGGACGGTGGATTTGTTCATGGAGGATGACTTTAACGTCGCCTCTCGCAAAGCAGGAGCGGGTGACTATGATACTTTAATCAACGTGGAAAACGTTGCGTGGCAAAACAAAGGCTCGAGCGAAGTAGACGCACCTATAAGGAACGTGAAAATTACCGATCACGAAACGGGAGAAGTCTTGGAGTTGGACGTTCCGGAAGGTAGGTATATTTTATTTGAAGCCGAGCAGCAAGGATGGGAGTTGCCGAATGCGTGTAGAATGGGATGTTGCACAAAGTGCGCGGTGAAAGTGACGAAAGGAAGTTTAGAACAAATCGAAGCATTGGGTGTTTCGAAAGAAATGAGAGACGAGGGATACGCTCTACTTTGCGTCGCGCACGCGACGTCGGATATAGAATGCATCACGCAAGACGAGGAGGAAGTTTATATGAAACAGTTTGGCGAAGTGTTCGGGAAATTAGCTACGGATAAAAACGCAAAGAGCGTCGTTCGCGACGATTTTGCATTAGAGATAGCAGATATGGATGAATAGACTACTACTGCTGCTACTAAACTTTTGTAAATAAATATATACACGCGCGTGCTTTAAAAATACATAATGCCAATGTTCACTTTGTTTGGCTAGTAGCTAATCTAAGTAAAAAATCCACCTGGCGGAGGAGGAGGAGGAGGTGGAGGAGGCGCCGACGTTGCATGCCCCTTTGTTGCTTGTTGAAAGCCTGGAGGAGGAGGCGGTGGAGGTGGTGCTGGGGGCAACACGACTTTAGCCATTTCGGATGAAGCTGAAGCACTCGATGGTTGCGATGAGGAAGATGGAATATCAAAAAAATGACCAACCGGTGGTGGGGGCGGAGGCGCAGCTTTTGTATTTGCCTGAACAAAACCGATTGGTGCCGGTGGAGGAGGAGGTGGTGGAGGGAGCACGACTGACACCTTTGTTTCAACACGCGGAGGAAGTGGTGGCAAAGGCACATCAGATGCAGCTGGATTTTTGCTTTGCTTCTTTTTATGCCTTCCGAGTCTATCTGCGAGGCTCGCGCGAGAGTGTGGAACCAGGTGATGAGAGTCCGATCCGTCTGAAGCTTGTTTTTTCTTCGGCGACCGCGGTTGTTTTCGCGGAGAGAGACTCGTATCTTTCTTTCCAACACCACCGACTTTTATAGGAGCCACGAGCTTCGTTTTGCTCCTCAGCTCACTCAGCATTGCATCTCTTGCATCTAATTCGCGGACGGGTGCTTGTTTTTTCTTCCCGTCTCCGAATTTCTGCTTTTTATTATTCATAAACTCTTCCATGCGCACCTTTCTCTTTTCTTCAGCCTCGCTCGCCTTTACGTCTGCTCTCATCTTCTCAAAGACTTGTAAAAAGTTCTTGACGATTCCAAATAATCGCGCAGAATTTTCTGCTTTAAATGGTTCGCCAAAGAACTCGCTCGTCTTCTTCAACAAGTCGTGCGCGTCCCGAACCAAACTGTCGACTTCGTTCACTTTATCTTCGGTTTCAGAAACAAACGGTTCCATATTATCGACGTACTTTTGGAATATATCACCACCATCTCCTTCTAGGTGCTTAGATGCATAATCAAGTTCCTGAGCGATCAAAGTCATCCCACTTTTAACTTGCTTTAACATGTCGAACGTTCCGTCCAAGTAAAGAGTCGCCGCCGCTGTTACCGATTCCAATTCTTTGTTCAAATCTTCGATTCCTGGCACCGTTTTGCGCATTTCTCGATACACAAAGTGCAGAAGCGATGTTTTCTTGTCAATCGCTTTTACATCAGCCAATTTTAAGAGCACTTCAAGTCTGAAGCCGACTGCCGAACCACTGCGGGATCCAACATTCAAATGGTTACCCACCGCGAGAATACCTTCCAATAGCTTCACCATCGTTTTGGAGTTTTTCAAATCATCGCCCGCACGTTTCACGAGATTGATATCTTGCGCTATTGAATTTATCATGGTTGAGCTTTGCTCTTTAAAAATCATGGACTGAATTCGTTGTTCAAGGCGCTTGATCCCCATCACTTGCAGAAAGTATTGCTCAGACGTTCCAAGTTCTTCCAACTCCCCATTGTATTTGGTAATTTTTTCAATTTCTTTCCGATCCGGAACTGCCGTTACGAGCGTCAGCAAATTCTCCAATGTCAATTTTTTCGGGCTATTCATGTCAATGAAGCATTGCTTAATTGATGCAAATGGCATTCGCACTCCAGCTAATTGAATGGAGATGTTCAAAGCTCGTTTTGCATCGAGCAACGAAACAGACTTTGGCTTTGCGCTGCTCGCTTTTTTCATCGGAACAGCATCTTGTAACGCAAATAATGTCTCCAACTCTTCAATATTCAGCTTCGAGATGGCATCGTCTGTATTCGCATTTTCCCAAATCGTTCCTTCAATGGCTTGCAACTTTTCCCAGTGGAGCATTTTGACTTTCTTGCGAGCAATTTTTGCAAACTTTGCCGCAGCCGCGACAGCGGCGATGGACATTCCAGGTGGTATCGGAGGTGCGGGAATTTTTGGACCGGCAGGCGGAGGTGGTGGTGCTCCTTTCGAATTCGCTTGAACGAAACCAGGCGGTGCTGGGGGAGGAGGGGGGGGCAGAGCCGCTTTTGGTACTTTTTGTAGCGGTTTCGCTCCACCTGGAGGGGGCGGCGGAGGTGGAGGCGCCGATCCTTTTTCTGCTTTCTTGAAGCCTGGCGGTGCTGGTGGAGGAGGTGGAGGAGGAGCTAGCGCTGATGATGATTTCTTCCCGCCACCCATTCCCGGCGGAGGAGGAGGCGGAGGCGGAGGAGGCGCTGCACCACTTTTTTCTGGCTTCTTTACCGGTGCTCCTCCGGGTGGAGGGGGTAGAGGCGGCGGTGGAGGAGGAGCAGGAGGTGGAGGTGCAGGTCCAGATGGGGGCGTTTTTGCTTCTTTTAGAGGCGATTTTCTCGGCGGAGGAGGGGGCGGAGGAGGGGGAACAGATGAAAACTTCCGCGGCGGAGGCGAAGGAGCCGGAGGCGGTGTCGCGCTAATACCACTTTGCTTTGCTTTATTTATACCAGAATCGCCATCTGCTGGCGATAAAGTTTCCTCCAATCTCAGCTTGTCTTGCATTTTTTTGATTTCTTCCCCGCCAATGGTCTTTTGCTCTCTCGGAGAAGCAACGGGAGATAGTATCATTTCAGCTTCGATATCGTGAACACCTTCTCCGACCAAGTTCTTATGCAGATTTGAACTTTTGGAAAAGCCTCCTGTTTTCATTTCCTCTTCTTCGGCGCTACCGGACTTGTCTAATCCAACAAGTAATAATTCCGCAATATCTCCTTTCTTCAAGTTCTTTCGGCGCATCTTCTCGGCTTTTCCTTGGATTGCTCTCGCGAGTTTACCCTTCAAAATAGTCTCGATATCTGCCTGGAAAGACTGTAATGAGAACTTTTCTTTCGATTTACCTTCTACACCGTCTGCGATCAAAGCATCATCGTCGTCATCGTCATCTTTGATTTCGTGGAGATCTCTCAAGAGTTCAGTCAATTTCCCGCTTCTCGCCATTTGTATCAAAGCTTCTTCGGTTTCTTTCGATAACGGAACATCGCTAGAATACTGGGACGACTCAAGCTCGGTCGGTAATATCGAAGCATCAATCAATGGTCCACTTTTCTTACTTCTTGGGGAGAGACTTTTTTCCAGGGCGTCGTAAAAGCCTTCGGAACCGCTACTGTCCATGTCTTGCGCACCGCCAACTTGTTCGCTACGCACAGCTTCGTCAAGAGTTGTAATTGTAGCGTCGGTAGGAGAAGTTGGTAGCGACGAGAACAGCTCGGCTCGTGGTGAAAAATCTCTTTCTCCGTGCACTTCGCTTCGCAATCCCTCTTTCGGCGATGTCATCGTAGTGTTGGGATCTATTCGAAGCGGTGTTGTCACCTCTGTACCATCCTCTTTATTCGCTTCAATTTTAGCCTCAACTGAAGACGGTCGCTCATCCTCTATCACTTTCACACTCTTATTCGATTTTGGCGTCACAACGACGCCAACCTCACCCATTGCTGCTACTTTAATGGGTGTTTTTATCGGTGATTCTTTTCTCGAAGGCGAAAGTGGCACCTTCTGAGCCGACTTTTGTTGTTGCGCATCCAATTCTCGAGGAGCTTCTTTCTCGATAGAATCCTGCGTCGTCGACGTTTTCGTTGCTCTCCGTCGAATAGCTTCCGCCACAGCGGATACTTCAACTCCTTTCATTTTTCTTTGAGACTTCAACTTTCGATTTTTGGATGATGCAATTCGTAATCGAGCGATTGCTGGCACAGACGCGGCAGTTCCCGATTTAGGTGATTTTACCATCCTCCTACCCGTCGCATCCAAAATTGGTGCCGCAGTCGGTACCACAATGGCCGAAATTGGCGCAGAGACGCTCATCTCACCACTTTCAATTGTATTAGTAGGTATTTCTTCCGCATCATGTCTGTTCTGATCAGGCAATTCGTATATGTCGTCGTCGTCATACTCTTCATCTTCTTGACTAGCGTCTTCCCAAATCGAACCTTCTTCGTCGTCGTAATCATCGTCGTCGTCGTCTGAAGCTTCCTCGACATCAACATCTTCGTAGATTTTGAGCTCATTCCCTTTAGTAATATCCTCACGCGGCGGAAGTTGTGGTGCGGTAATTGTCGTTACTACTTCACCTTCTCTTTTCAGAGTTATATCTTTACGTTTACGTCGTCGACGACGAGACTTGGAAGGCTCAAAGTTTTCCGGTGGCGGTAACGCTTCAACTTTTTGAGCAGTATCGTCGGCATCGTCGTCGTCATCTTCAAAGCTTTCACCGTCTGTGTACTCGTACTCTTCTTCATCTTCCTTAGTATCTGTTGCAAGTAATAAATCGGTATCTATCAGTGCATCCTTTTGAACTCTTTCCTTTTCTCGCCTCGTACCCCTTCGACGAACCTTTCTCTCCGTCAATTCTTCTTCTTCTTCTTCCGACACAAAAGAATGGTCGATAACATATTCCTCTTCGTTTTCACTACTGCTAAGTTCGTTAGAATCTTTCTGAATGGGTTGTTTGCGCTGTTGCTTTGCTCGGTGCTTCTCCCAATCCTCGGCTTCAGAGTCGCATCGTTCCGCTTCCTCGTCGTCGTATATTTTATCGAATCGACTTGGATCAAATTCGCGCTTTAGACTTTCACCAAACGCACTATTTCTTTCATCGTAGTTCCCAAACGCTGAGTTCAAATCCCATTTTCCGCCAGTAGCGACTATTTCTTTAATCCACCGTGGGGTTGGAGAAAGAGATGCGTAAGCAGAAAGGCCTCGTTCATTCATCCAAGGCGGCAGCGCATCGTCGATGTCTTCGCTCTCGTCGTCACCTTCCACTTCAAACTCGGACGGTGGAGATATACCAAAAGCAGCGCGCCTGTGTTTTCCACCTTTCCTGTCCGCTATTGCTTCGTTCATCCATGAGGGCAAGCTGCTGTCGTCGATCAAACCTTCCCGGATGTCGTCCTCGTCGTACTCTCCATCGTCGGAATAGATTTCAAATTTTCTACTGCTTTTAAAATCGTTCTTGTTACTACTATAGTACTCGCGACGAAACGAAAACGAGTCGCGGTTGTTGTCGTCGTCGTCATCGTCGACTTCAATATCATCCTCGTTGTTATTTCTGTGGTTGTTGTTGAAATCATAATCCGTTCGATTCTTCCTCACTTGGGGATCCCGTCTGTTCATCATCCCTACGCTGTTGAGATACATTTCCGCATACGAGGACGCTCTCACAGAAGTATCAAAATATATATTGTTCCCGAACTTCTCACTCCGCGTGTTCTCTATAAAAACTGGTTGGTTCTCGTTTTCGGCATCCGTGATGATTGAATAATAGTCTACGAAGATGAGTTCCATTAAAGAAACGACCAAAAATGCCTCGTCTTCTTCTCGCGTCCGGGACGTCGCGCGCTTCTCTCGCGATGGCTTTAATATTCTCGGCCCAATAGCGCTCGCCATAGATCGCAACGCAGTTTTATCCTTAACAAATACACTCCCGGTTTTAGCGTTGAATCCACACGTCGTCGAGTGGACAAACTCGCAAATCTCTTTCAAAACGTCAAAACGTTCTTTCGGCACAAACTGTTTCAACAGGACGGTCACTATATATATCTGACTTTTTCTGTGGTCCGTGGACTCTATGGCCGTGATGAACTGCTCGTATAACTTTGTCGTCAGCAGACAATCCGTTAACAAATCTAATCCTTCCAGCAAGAGCTTCGCGTGCTCTTTTCCCCCCCTTCTTCTCTCTCTTTGCGTGTATTCATCTTCATCTTTTTCTTCTTCTTCTTCTTCTTCATCTACGAGTTCCAAAGCTTTCCGTTTCCAAGTGTACGAAGCATCGGTATCTCCGTGCAACACTTCCGCGTGGTGCTTGAACAACGCATTGTTTTTACCACTCGTACCACTCGTACTCGTCACTTCTTCGTTCACTCGCAATCGGTGCGCGATGATTTGGAGTATCTTCACGATAGTCTTGTCCTCTAACTTCTTTGTTGTGGTCGTTGTTGTTTCATTTTTTCTGCCTTTACCTCCTCCTCGTTTGGATTTCAACGCGCGATAGGAGGACATCTTTCTTACGTGTAGATGTATACAAGAAGAAGTTAAAGAAGTTAAAAGTCAAATATATCTTCTTCTTCTCCGCCCTTTCTCTTCTCTTCTACAAAACGTGTTGGTTGTAATAACTTCTATCTCTTCTCATAATCATCATCATGTTTATATTGTGTTATTTTTTTCGTCGCAGTGAAGTTTTTTTTTTGGCTGAAAAGAAGAAGAAATCTGTTCCCCTCCTTTTTTTGCGCCTCTATTATTTTCCTTCATCCAAAAAAAAGTTGGTTGGTTGCCTTCATTTCCAAAGAACCAACGAACACCAAAAGAGTATACTACTAATATAATAAACACTCTTTTTCCTCGGTCGCACAAACATGTTTCGCTCTCTCACCATGGGCCGAACGCCGGATGTATTCAACTTATCGTTCGGATACAGAGAAGAAGAAGAAGTCATCACGACGACGACGACTGATAAACAACCTACTAAACAACAACAACAACAACAACAACATTCGAAAGAAGTAAAGATACAATCCCACGAAGTGAACGTGGAATATAATTCAGACCGAGACCACGAGGAGATTTTGGACAAAATAGCCGACGGGCAGATGAGCTTACCGTTTAAAGAACAAGGAGACGTGGTGAAAGCGCAGTTGTTGTGCTTACAAGGCGGTTACGACGTCGTCAAAGTGAAAGTTCGATTGACGATTGAACCGTATAAACCGACGCCAAAAGTCTTTCGCTTGACGAGACAGAACAACACGGGAACGACGACGCTGTGTGAAGGATTGTATTCTCTGTTGAAAGGGTGCGATTTAGATTCCATCGAGGAGTTAGTTTTAGGCGAAGGTGTGGTTAGAATATTAGGCGACATTCGAGAAAGGTTCAAGAACGTCGTTTCGATCGATCTCTCCAACGCGCAGTTGACAGAGTTGCCGGTGGAAATCACCCAGTTCTTCCCTCGCTTGGAAGTGTTGAAGCTGAACGAAAATAAACTGATCGATTTACCGAGTCTAGTAAACTTGAAAAGTCTGAGAGAGTTGCACTGCGACAACAACCAACTGACGAAAATACGAACGGATTTAAGAGAGAACAAAATGCTCCGAGTGATTTCTTTAAAAGGAAACAAACTGACGAAACCGGTGATGGATATGAAAGCGTTGTCGAAAGTGCACACGTTTCATTTATACGGCAATCCAGTTGAGTATTTACCGGAAATGCATCACTGTAAATCTTTGAGGTGTTTGTCCTTAGTAAACGTCGTTGTAAGCGCGAACGACGACTTAACCGACGTGGACGTGCAAATCGGAGACACGACGTCGAGTTACATTCCCCAGGCGATTTCGGGGAAAGCTGCGCAGAAAGGCAAAGCGTTTTCGGCTTTTTTTACTCTCGTGTTCAGACACTCGAGTTGTCAACATTTGCTTATCGCCACCGCTTTGGCGAAGATTGCGCAAGAAGATCCCTCGAACTGTGTCGAAATTGGCGCCACGGAAGGCGCTCTGCAGCAAATGCTCACGATGCTCTTGACTTCGGACGTGAACGTCATTCGCGAAGCGACGCACATCATCGCCGCTACAAGTCAACTTCCCGATATCGCGCAAAAACTCATCGATTCAAAAGTATCGCAAAGAATACAAAGTTTGATGGCGGTAAGTCGTGGTTTCTTCTCTTCATTGCTCCTCATCGTTTCCTCTCCTTTTCACCTTCACTTTTGAGGAAAAGTACTACTTTTATTGAAGGAACAAAAATTAACTTTTAATTCTTTCTTTCCCTATTCACATCAACAGGATTCTAATTCTGCCGTTCAAATATGCGGTTGTAATATTCTGGCATCCCTAGCATTTTCTTCGGGAAAATTGTCAAAGGTGTGCATTTTTTATTCATTTTTTAAATTTTTGTTTTTAATTAATTACTTTGTGAACGTATATTCTAACCAAATCTATCTTTTCCCCACCAAAAAAACAGAGTATTTACGATGAAACATTAATTAATTTACTTATCGATATAATTAAGGTACAGTTCTTCTATAAATATGACTTCCCCGAAAATAATTTGAAATTTTATTTATTTTTTTAGAGCGATAATTCCGAATTAAAATCTTCTGGACTACTAGCCCTGGGAAATTTGGGCTTTGAATCAATTAATAGACGCGCAATGTTAAAGATGAGAGGCATACGGAGTTTGCTTGCAGAATTAGCCCTGAGCTTCCCAGAAAATGAAAATACAGAATTAATTAAAAAATATGCAACTCGAGCTTTGGCTATTTTCGGTGAGAATGAAATCGTCAGACAAGCTATCAATCGGCGTCCGATTGTTTGTAAAGGCGTGAGAATCTTGTGTATGGATGGAGGAGGCATGCGCGGTATTTCAACGGTGCAAATGTTACAACGTATCGAGGTACGAATAATTTTTCTTTATCATCATCACGTTTTCGGTCAAAGCACCGCTGTATGAAACCATTCTGACAATTTTGCAATCGGTCTCAGGAGGGCACGGGTAAACCAATTCATGAGCTATTTGACTTGATCTGCGGTACGAGTACGGGAGGTATACTGGTAAGTGATGCTAAATTAGGCAAAATATCGCGCGTACACGCGCGTTTGATGAAAATACATTTTTTTCTTGGTTTTCTATTTTTGTATTTTTCTTCCTTTTCGTCCGTTCCTGTTCTGTTCTTTTCACCGACGAGTCCTTTTTGGAAAACTGTGACTAACTTTTCTTCTGAAACACAAGGCATGCGCTGTGGGAGTTCGGAAACACGACTTAAAACGATGCGATGAAATCTACACAGAATTAGGAACCAGAATATTCTCAAAGCCGAAAGATAGACAAGATGGAGAGACTTCGTGGAAAGACCGGTTCGATAACTTATATCGGGACGGGCAGCAGAAATGGAGAGTCGCGGTGCACGGTTCGAAGCACGACGCGAACGTGTTCGAAAGTTTACTCCAACAAGAATCTGAAATGGACGGTAAACAAGAGTCATTCATCGAATCGTCTTTAAGAGGCGGTCCAAAAGTTTTCGTTGTCGGTACCATCGTGTCTAAATATCCTTCGTCTCCATACATCTTCCGAAACTACCAGTACCCGGAAACCGCCGAGGATGAAAACCATGGGAGATATGCGATGCCAGGTTCCTGCAAACACTTGATGTGGCACTGTTTGAGGGCTTCGAGCGCTGCCCCGTATTATTTAGCCGATTTTTCGTTAGGTGATGAGAAATGGCAAGACGGCGCCGTCACCTGTAACAACCCAGCGATGATGGGCATCATGGAGGCGAGACGCTTGTGGCCAGACCGACAGATTGAGTGCGTGGTTTCCGTCGGAACTGGAGAGGTTCCGCGGGTTAAACGAAAAGATGCTTCATCTTTCCACAGACTAATCGACGCTTCTGAAGTTATGCTCGAATCCTCTTGTAATGTAGAGAGAGTAGATGAGGCGTTGGGAACGCTTTTACCTTTGATTCCAGAGACGAAATACTTCCGTTTCAACCCTGTCGATTCGAGGTGTGATATAGATTTAGACGAAATCGATAAGCAAGCGCTGAAGCGACTGAGAGAAGCAACGGATGAGTACGTGAAATCTGAAAACGAGCGATTCGGGGAACTGTGTCAGTTGTTGCAGCCGGACGCTTTGGACGAAGAAATAGCAGCTGTGATCGCTACTGGACTCGGCTCTAAGAAAGGAGTTTTAGTCATCGAGGCGCAGAGATACGAGAACGAATTCGCTGCGAAAACTGATATCGTGGAAGAGTTTTGCGCTTTGCGGTCCATTCCATTCGCTCGTATTGATACATCTTCGAGTTACAATCCTGATAATACCGGATTCTCTTTTGGGAAAAACGGAGCCACGAGTAAGAAAAGTAACAACAACGATAACAGTCACGCCCACGCGGAGGACAATAATACTATTAGAAGCAGAAACGGTAGTAGCGGTAGTAACAGAAACAAGACGGGAGGAGAGGAAGAACTTTTGGACGATACCAACGTAGCAATTGAGAATCTCAACGCGCAGTTTAGAAGGATTGGCGCAAACGCAGGTGTCATTCACTTGAACTGCGTTTCAGATTTGGAGGGCATCGTGTTGCGTTGGCAACACGATATTACGGCCATAGCAGAGCCTTCAGCTGTGGCAAATTTGTTCATAGAGTGTGCGAAATATCCATCAAAGCAATCGCAAAAGTTCACCTCTCTGTATGAAATGTGTTCCTCTGTACCTTCAGTCGAGGTGGAAGGTGTTTTGCACACGTTCATAGGAAAGCACTTGCAGGCAGATTCCAACGACGGGCAACTTGGCGCGTATCTCTTCAAAAGAACTATTCCTCTGGAGTATTTGTCAGATTACACGGCGAGTAAACTTATTGGCATGTGGAAGGATAAAATTATCGTCAGTCAAGCTTCTATTGGCGCAGACTTGCTGGAAGCTTTGTTAGATGCCGGAGCGAAAGCAATCGTGGCTCCTTCAAACGAAGATCCAGACAACTTCATATCGGCCGGCGCAGACGGGGACGATATCCTTCAGTTCTTCGCGGCGTTTTATCATGCATTGTACGTTGTTGGCGCGGATGCACCCGCGGCAAGTTCTGCAGCGTGTATGATTCAACCTTCTTGTAGTTACTTTCGATGTCACGTGCGTGTGCGAGGGAGTACGGTCGAGTTGAAACCAGGCGAAGAAGTAAGAAAAGTGGCCACGCCGAAGAAAGCTGCGCAAGAACAACAAAATTAGATTTGTAATAGAAAATAAGCTGATGACACGGTTTATAAATAATAATTGTATAACAATATCCTCTCTCCCTCTAATTCTACTATGCATGATGAATAAATATGGTAATATATGAATTGTCCATCCATTCTTTCCCTTATAGCGCGCCGAGAACTGCATCTCTCCCTCTCTTCAAAGCCTTCTCATCAATCACCTTGACGGACTCAACCCATCCAATAGATTGCAACACCTTGTATGTCACAACCTTAGCGGCATCTTGAATAAATGCCCACATGATTACGTACAACCAACAGTACACGGCTAAATCCCACTCGATGCCTTGCATCCCATTTCCGAATGGCCAATAGACGGCCAAAAACGTAGAACACGTAGTAGCGAGAATAAACGCGCCAACTAAAACGATCGACGGCATTCTCGACCACATCCAACCTTTCGTTCTCGAGTTGAACACGGAGAAGTAATCCGAAAGCGAGATTTTCAAGTACATGAGCGTTTGGATCTCTCCGTATGTCATGACTGGTAATCCCATGGATCGCCACAGGCCATCCGGCGATTGCGAATCCAATGATAACTCCAACAATACGATCGAACCAATCAAAGCAACCATGCCAATAGCGGAAGAGACAATATATAAAATATTCAGATCCCACTTCTCTGGCTTTATGGAAGCATCGACGTGATCGTACGCGACCGAAATAATGGTGCCGTCATTCAAGATGGTGATGGTAACCAAAGCGATAACTGGGATCGCAAAGTACGACGGCCAATCCGCGTTGTACTCGTTCGGATGATAGAAGATGCACGAGATGAAAAAGAAGAACAACAGCTGTTCAGTACACGCGACGCGGTAAATCACAAAGTTCTTCATTCTCTGGAAGATCTTCCTTGAGGTCACGATGGCGGTGACGATAGTGCTCAAACCCGGTTGCGTCAAGACAATATCGGCGGCAGCTTGCGCTGCAGAAGTCGCCCCTTGAACGGCGATACCGACATCAGACCGTTTTAACGCCGGCGCATCGTTCACACCATCACCAGTCATGCCAACCAAGTAACCTTGTTGACGTAACGCCTCAACGATGAGATATTTGTGCTCCGGGAAGACTTGGGCGAAACCATCTGCTTGGCGGCACATCTCCCCGTAGTCTCTGCCCAACGTCGTCGACGCCTCGAGATCCTGAGCCGTAAGCAAAGGAAGCTTCTCAGCACCTAAAACATTCGTTCCCATACCTAACGTGCGGCACGTCTCAACCGCAATCGCACGGTGATCTCCAGTGATCATTTTCACCGTGACACCAAAGTCATTCGCGCAATCGATGGTATGTTTGGTATCCGGACGAGGCGGGTCCAAAAAGGTAAGAATACCGATGAATTCAAATTTCCGTTCAGTGATGTCGCCATTTTTCGTTCTTGCAACGGCCAAGGATCGAATACCTCTGTGCGCGAGCTCTAATACTTTTTCTTCAACTTCTTTACCGATTTTATCTTTGTTTACACTCATCTCCAAAAGCACGTGAGGAGCACCTTTAGTGACGACAAACTTCTCACCGGTGGTTTCATTCTTCACAGTCGCTTCGGTTCTCTTGATGATTGGATCAAACGGAACGTAATCGGTGTGCTCGTACGGGTCCAACTCGACGCGATCGACCGAGTTCAACACCAAAGTATCCAACGCATCCTTCGCCGGCTCCCACCATTTCGCCGCCAAAGCGGCCAATTTCAACACTTCTTCTCTCGTAACATCCGGCACGAACGTTGGCAAATACTCTTGCAGCATCATCTTGTTCAACGTCAAAGTTCCAGTCTTGTCCGAGCACAAGATGGTCATACCCGCGAGTTCTTCCACGGAGGAAAGGCGAGCTACGATTGCCTTCTCCGCGGCTAGTTCATGGCATCCCAACGCCAACGTCGTCGTACAGACTACTCTCAACGCGATTGGAATCGAAGCGACTAAAAGAACGACGTTGAACGCGAGCGTTTGCCAGAAATCGACACCGATCATGTTCAAGTAAATAAACACCAATGCGCAAATAAACACGCCCAACGCAACCAAGATGTACATGATTTCTCTCAACACTTTTTCAAAGTGCCCGAGCTCGTCTACACCTTGGACTAAATCCGCAGTTTTACCGAAGAACGTTTGCGACCCGGTCGCGGTAACCGTAGCTTCGATTTCACCGCGCGTGACCGTTGACCCCATCTTCGCTTCGGAGCCTTCAAACATAGCCACCGGTAAACTTTCCCCGGTCAAAGCGGCTTGGTCGACTTGAATCGGTTTACCTTCTCGTAATTTGCAGTCAGCTGGAATAGCTCCACCGGCACCTAACGCGATCACATCCCCCGGGACTAACAAAGTCGCGTTGATGGTGTATATTTTATTTTCTCTCTTAACGATCGCTTCTGGTTTCAACGAATCTCTCAGAGCTGCGATGGAATCACCAGCCTTTAACTCCTCGATAAAGCCGACCAAAACGTTCAGTAACTGCAAAACAACCAGCACAAGGACGTCGACCACGTCGTCGGGCGAACTGTGCACGTACGCTTCTAAACTTTCGATAAGAATCGCGGCCCAAATCATCAACGGCATCGGCTGGACAAATTCCAAAGCCAGTTTCACCCAGACGTTTTCTTCTTTCCTGGAGAGTTCGTTCAAACCGAACAACTGCAAGCGTCTCTCCGCTTCGAGTTCGGTTAAACCGTCCTCGGGAGTGTTGAACAGAGTCTCTCTGTCCACACCCATGTAATACTGATCGTTCGTCGTCATACTACTCATATTGTTATTATTCTCCTCGCCAGAATCGCTTCCGGTGTCCGACTTATTGGTGCCGTATTGCGACTCTGGACCTGATTTTCCCGCGGTTAACAACGGTTTCGTTCCATCACCAGAGCTGCCGGACTCGATGTCGTTGTACGGCTTCTTCGTCGGCGACATGTTTGTTCTCCTTTTCTTCTTCTTCTTTTAAAGTATTACTCTCGATCGGAAAGAAAGAAAGAAAGAAATTCTCGAAGAGTCGGGGAAACACCCACACGCGGCCTTTTGAGGATGATGATTACGCCCCAAAGACGGAGAGAAAGAAGAGAGAAGAGAGTCGTAGACACGCGTTTCGAGCGAGATCAATTCTCTGTACTATCGGTGGTATGAGACGTGCGCAATTCGAATAATACTATATATTATATAATACGTTACGCGAAAAGGCAGCACGCGCAATAAATATAATATGTGATATAGTCGCGTGGCCAACTAATGCAGATTGTTCGTGTGTTTAAGCCACAAACGGAAAGAAAGAATTTTTTGGTGTTGTGGTGTTCGAAATTCAGGTCACAGAGCGGCTCCTCAAAAAATTTTGAGAGAGAAGAGGCAAGGAAGCACGAAAACAGAGAAAGAGGACTCCTCCTGTCCTCAGTAGTTCTAGTTCAAGTCGTTTTGTATACGAAGAAGAAGCATGGGAGGAGGACTTCGACGAACACTCTCAGCAATAGCAACATCATCATCATCATCGAGTAGTC
>Ga0209630_10000605_pt1 | contig 41046 bp, 46 predicted proteins | sample COG_01_FD_184745 | JGI IMG/M metagenome (GOLD analysis project Ga0209630, IMG submission 184745) | Pelagic Microbial community sample from North Sea - COGITO 998_met_01 (SPAdes) (version 2) | ecosystem: Environmental > Aquatic > Marine > Neritic zone/Coastal water | place: Helgoland, sampling...
CGACGATCCCCGCGAGCCGCTCCAGCGCGGTATTCTCCGCCGCGATCGTCGCATATTCCGACTGGACGACGTCGATCCCGGCGTCCGACCCGGCGGTCGCATCGATCAGCACGCTGCCGTCGGTCAGGTTCACCAGCTGATAGCGCGCGCGCAGCGTGCGGCGTTCGCGGGTGACGCTGTCGTCGCGGCGGACGCCGAAGCCGGCGATCCGGTCGTCGAGCCGCACGTCGAGCCGGTATTGCGGCGTGCCGCTCGCCGCCAGCCGGTCGCGGAGCGCGTTGCTCATCAGCCAGCCCGACTTGCCGTCGATCGGCGCGACCTCGACATTGGCGAGCGTGGCGGCGACCGCCCCGCCGGCGCCGCCGCCGTAGAGCGGCTTGAGGCCGCAGCCGGCGAGCGCCAGCGCGAGCGGGGCGAGGAGCAGCAGCCGCCTCATGCGACGATATTCACCAGACGTCCGGGCACGACGATCACCTTCTTGGGGGCCTTGCCGTCCAGGATACGGACGATCTTGTCGGACGCCATCGCCAGCGCCTCGAGTTCTGCGCGCGGCAGGTCCTTCGGCACGGTCAGCGTGTCGCGCAGCTTGCCGTTGACCTGGATCGCGATCGTCGCCTCGTCCTCGACCAGCAGCGTCGGATCGACCTGCGGCCAGGCGGCGTCGGCGATCAGGCCGTCGAAGCCGTTGGCGGCCCAGGCTTCCTCGGCGACGTGCGGCACCATCGGCGAGACGAGCAGCATCAGCGTGTGGATCGCGGTGCGGCGCGATGGCGAAGGCGCGGCGCGTTCGATCGCGGTGCAGAGCTCGTAGATCCGCGCCACCGCCTTGTTGAAGGCGAGCGCCTCGATATCCTGTTCGATGGCGCGGATGGTCTGGTGGAGCTTGCGGTCGAGCGCAGGGTCACCTGCGCCGGAGCCCTCGGCGCCGGGTTCGGCACCGTCGCCGTCGAACAGACGCCACAGCCGCTGGACGAAGCGCCACGCGCCCTCGATCCCCGACTCGCTCCACGGCAGGTCGCGTTCGGGCGGGGAATCGGACAGCATGAACCAGCGCGTCGCGTCGGCGCCGTATTGATCGACGATCGGTTCGGGATCGACGGTGTTCTTCTTCGACTTCGACATCTTCTCGACGCGGCCGATTGTGATCGGGTTGCCGGTCGCGACCTCGATCCCGTCACGGACGTCGTCGGGCGACAGCCAGCGGTTGTCCGACGATTTGTACGTCTCGTGCGTCACCATGCCCTGCGTGAACAGGCCGGTGAACGGCTCGGCGATGTCGAGCAGGCCCAGATGTCGGAGCGCGCGCGTCCAGAAGCGCGCGTAGAGCAGGTGGAGGATCGCATGCTCCACGCCGCCGATATATTGCCCGACCGGCAGCCAGCTTTCGGCAACGGCGCGGTCGAACGGCCGGTCCTTGGGCTGGCTGGCGAAGCGGATGAAATACCAGCTCGAATCCGCGAACGTGTCGAGCGTGTCGGTTTCGCGCACCGCGGGCTTGCCGCAGGACGGGCAATCGACATGCTTCCACGTCGGATGGCGATCGAGCGGGTTGCCGGGCACCGCGAAGGACACGTCCTCGGGCAGGACGACGGGCAACTGGTCCTTGGGCACCGCGACCGCGCCGCAATCGGCGCAATGGACGATCGGGATCGGGGTCCCCCAATAGCGCTGGCGGCTGACGCCCCAGTCGCGCAGGCGGAACACGGTCGAGCCCTTGCCCCAGCCGCCCGCCTCGGCGCGGGTGATGACCGCACGCTTGGCGTCCTCGACATCCATGCCGTCGAGGAAATGCGAATTCACCAGCGCGCCGGGACCGGTATAGGCCTCGTTGCCGGCGAACAGGGCATCGGTCGTATCCCCGTCGGAGACGACGCGCTGTACGGCGAGGCCATATTTGCGGGCGAAGTCGAGATCGCGCTGATCGTGCGCCGGCACGCCCATGACCGCGCCGGTGCCATAATCCATCAGCACGAAGTTCGCGATGTAGATCGGCAACCGCCGGGTTGCGTCGAACGGATGCGCTGCGGTGAGGCCGGTGTCGAAGCCGAGCTTTTCCTGCGTCTCCAGCTCGGCCGCGGTGGTGCCGCCCTGCTTGCAGAGCGCGATGAACGCGGCGACCTCGGGACGGTCGGCGATGGCTTGCGCGATCGGGTGGTCGGCGGCGATCGCGACGAAGCTGGCGCCGAAGATCGTGTCGGGCCGGGTCGAGAAGACCTCGACCGTGCCGCCGTCCGAGACGGCGAAGCCGAAGGTCAGGCCCTGACTCTTGCCGATCCAGTTCTCCTGCATCAGCTTGACCTTGTCGGGCCAATGTTCGAGCGCGCCGAGCCCCTCGATCAGTTCGTCGGCGAAGTCGGTGATCTTGAGGAACCACTGGCTGAGCTTGCGCTTCTCGACCAGCGCGCCCGATCGCCAGCCGCGGCCGTCGATCACCTGTTCGTTGGCGAGCACGGTCATGTCGACCGGGTCCCAGTTGACCGCCGATTCCTTGCGATAGACCAGCCCCGCGGCGAACATGTCGAGAAACAGCGCCTGTTCGTGGCCGTAATAATCGGGCTTGCACGTCGCCAGCTCGCGCGACCAGTCGAGCGCGAAGCCGAGGCGCTTCAGCTGCGCCTTCATCGTCTCGATATTGGCGAGCGTCCAGGTGCCGGGGTGGACGCCCTTTTCCATCGCCGCATTCTCGGCGGGCATGCCGAACGCGTCCCACCCCATCGGGTGGAGCACCTCATAGCCGCGCATCCGGCGGTACCGCGCCAGCACGTCGCCCATCGTATAGTTGCGGACGTGGCCCATGTGGATGCGCCCCGACGGATAGGGGAACATCTCCAGCACGTAGCTCTGCGGCTTGCCGCTATGATCGCGGGCGGCAAAGGTCTGGCGGTCGTCCCAGACCCTCTGCCAGGTCTGGTCCGCCTTCAGCGCGTTGAAACGCGTAACCATAATGGCGCTTATCCGGCGATCGAGGCGCGGCGCAGGTCGCGGGCGCGGGTGAGGATGACGTCCTCCAGCTTCTGCGTGGTGGCGGCGGCGACGGGGGCGGACACCCACTGACCGCCACGGTTGACCTCGCGCAGCGCCGCGACGCGCACGGCGTCGGCGCGCAGGTCCTGGTCGAGGATCGACACGGTGACTTTCATCCGCTCGGACGGGACCTGCGGATTGACGTACCAGTCGGTGACGATGACGCCGCCGTTGGAATCGGTCTGCACCAGCGGCATGAACGACAGCGTGTCGAGGCTGGCGCGCCACAGATAGGCGTTGACGCCGATCGTCGTGACCTTGGAGGCGGCGAGGTCGGTCTTGGCGACAGCATTGCCGCCGCGGCCGCCGCAGGCGGCGAGCGGCAGGGCGATGGCGGCGACCATGAGGGCGGTGCGCAACGAGCGGATCATGGGCGAAACTGTCCTGCGATAAAAAGGGCGCTCTCGCTCTATAGATGCGGGGGGGCACCCGCAAGCGACGCTTGGTGGCAGACACCGGTGGCGCGACGTTCCAGAATCTGTGTGCCTATTGCAACAGTCGGACAAAATGATGCGTCGGGCAGCAACGCTTCCATATTGGCACGGGCCGGAATCGTGTTAGGCGCGTTGCAGCGGGAGTCGAGGGGACTGCTAGTGTTTGCCGAGCGTGCCGTGGGGCGTGCAGTGACTGTGATGATGGCGGGAGCGCTGGTCGCTACCGGTGTCGTCGTCGCGCCTGCCTTCGGTGCCAGCGAACGCGCACAGCCGGCCAAGCGTCCGATCACGGCGCGAATCGCCGGATCGTTCACCCCGGCCGCCGCCGATCCGCGCCTCGCCGCGGCGATCGCCCGTGGCGGCCTCGACGGCGCCGATTTCCGCTTCACGCCTGCAGAGGCCCGCGACAAGCGCGCGGTGACCGTCGCGGTCCGCGCCCGGACCAACCGCACGGCGCTGGTCGATGCCAGCCGTACCGGCGCAGCCACGGCACCGACCGTCGGCATCCAGCCGATCGCCTATAATCTGGGCGTGTCGGTGGGCTGGAAGCGCTTCGCCGTATCCGGCGCGGTCAACCGCGTCGATCTCGGCCCGATCCCGGGCAGCCGCGAATCGACCGACGTCGCGCTCAGCTATCGCACCGGCCGCGCGAGCAGCCGCATCGTCGCGGTCGCCGATCGCCCGCTCGAGAACACGCCGAAGCTGACGCAGGAACTGCCGAGCTATTCGGTCGACGTCAGCAGCTCCTACGCGCTGACCCGCAACCTCGATGTCACCGCGGGCATGCGCTATCGCTCCGATCGCGAGCGGCTGGCGCGGCTCGACGACACCCGACGCGACAGCCAGTCGGTCTACGTCGGCACCGCCTTCCGCTTCTGATCCGGCGGATCGTAGGTCGCGTCTAGCGGCGGGCGACTACCAGTCCGTCGATCGCCGCCCAGCCGACGAAGCCATAGCGGCGCAATCGCAGCCAGCGTTTCGCGGTCATGCCCCCCATCGCGATACGCTCGGCCCGCAACCCGCGGGCGATCGGCAACGCCCGGCGCACCCCCAGCGGCGTCGCACCGACGTGCGATCGCGTCGCGAACAGCGGCGATACGAACAGCCAAGTCGCGCCCGCCCGCATCGCCGCCACCGCCTCGCGGCGATCGTGCGCCGCATGGGTGAGCGCGCGCCGGCCGTTATGCGCGCCGGCCCCCGGCAGGCCGCCCGCGACGCTGATCCGCAGGCCGCGCGCCTGCGCCAGCCGCCGCACGCGCAGGAACAGACGATGCCGCTCCGCGCGCGGCACATCGTAATGGCGGAACACCACACCCGCCCCCGGCGGCAGCGCCAGCAGGGTCGGCAGCAGCGCGTCGCCGATCCGCGCATCGGTCATCAGCCAGGCGTGGCGGCGGGGCGCGCAATTGCGGTTCAGATTGGCCACCGGGCCGCTATAGCGGCGCGCATGACCGCTGCCACTCCCCCGACCCCGCTCGACGCCGTCACCGCCGGCATCGCCCACGCCGCCCGTATCGCCGGTCGCGAACCCGCCGGGGTGACGCTGATCGCGGTGTCGAAAACGCATCCGGCCGAGGCGATCGCGCCGCTGCTCGCGGCGGGCCAGCGCGTGTTCGGCGAGAACCGGGTGCAGGAAGCGGCGGCGAAATGGCCGGCGCTGCGCGAGTCCTACCCCGATGCGACGCTCCACCTGATCGGCCAGTTGCAGTCGAACAAGGCGGACGAGGCGGTCGCCCTGTTCGATGCGATCCACGCGGTCGACCGTGCGTCGCTGGTCGATGCGCTCGCCGCGGCGATGGCGAAGGCGGGGCGCCGGCCCGATTGCTTCCTGCAGGTCAATATCGGTGCCGAAGCGCAGAAGGGTGGCTGTCCGATCGCGGACCTGCCGGCACTGCTCGATCGCGCGCGCGCCGCGGACCTGCCGGTCGCCGGGCTGATGTGCATCCCGCCCGCCGACCTCGAACCCGCACCCTATTTCGCCTTGCTCGCGAAGCTGGCGCGCGACGCCGGGCTGACCGGGCTCAGCATGGGCATGTCGTCGGATTACGAGACCGCGGTGACGCTCGGCGCGACGCATGTGCGCGTCGGCAGCGCGCTGTTTGGAGCGCGGGCATGAGGTTTCGCGGACTGCTCTTCGATTTCGACGGCGTGCTGATTGAGAGCGAATATGCCGGCAATCGCCAGATCGCCGAATGGCTGACCGCGGCGGGGCATCCGACCACGCCGGAGGATTCGATGGCCAATTTCATGGGGCTGGCCGGCGCCGATTTCCGCGCGGCGATCGAGCGCTGGATCGGCGGCCCGCTGCCGGCCGGGTTCGAGGCGGCGCGCGAGGCGGAGGATGCGCGCGCGATGGCGGCGGGGATCGATGCGGTGGCGGGCGCGGCGGCGTTCGTCCGCGCACTGCCCGCCGACCTGCCGCGCGCGGTGGTGTCGTCCAGCCCGACGCGCTGGATCCGGCGGCATCTGGAGCATATCGGGCTGGCCGACGCGTTCGGCGACCATATCTACAGCGGTCGCGAGCATGTCGCAAAGGGCAAGCCCGCCCCCGATCTCTACTGGCACGGCGCGCAGGCGATCGGGGTCGACATCGCCGATTGCGCGATCATCGAGGATTCGCCGGTCGGCGCGACCGGGGCGGTGGCCTCGGGCGGCTATGTCATCGGCCTGTGCGCGGGCACGCATTGCGGCATCGGCCACGATGCGCGGCTGCTGACGATCGGCGTCGACGCGGTCGCGGCGGATTTCGCGGACGTGGCGCGGCTGGTCGGGGTCTGAGGCGCCCCGACTGTACCGCCGGCCGGTCAGAACTTCGGGCCGGACACCTGCGCGCGAACCTTCTTGGGGGCATCCTTGAACAATGCGACCATCACCGGGTTGCGCGAATCGCGCAGCGCATAGTCGCGCGCCGACAGGCCGGCCATATTGTCGGTCTGGTCGGGATCGGCGCCCTTGGCGATCAGCGTCCGCGCGATCGCCTCGTTGCGGGCGTTGACCGCGAGGATCAGCGCGCTCTGGCCTGAGGAATTGGCGAGGTTCGGATTCGCCTTGTAGGTCAGCAGCAGGTCGACGAGGTCCTCGCGCCCCGCCATCGCCGCCAGCATCAGCGGCGTGTTGCCCTTGGCGTCGCGGATGTTCGGATCGGCTTTGTGCTGCAGCAGATACTGGACGTACATGCTGCCCGAATGACCGACGAGAATGTGGAGCGCGCCCTTGCCGGTCGTCACCGCCTTGGTGTTGATGATCGTGCTGCCCGGCGTCTCGATCATCGTGGTGACGGCCTTGCCGTCCTCCTTCTCGATCGCGGAGAGGAATTTGTAGCTTTCCGACTGCTGCTGCGCCGCCGCCGGCACCGCGAGCGTGACGAGAGCGAGGGCGGAGAGGAGGTGCGGGCGGATCATGGTCGGTCCCTCAAAGACGAAACTTGCAGGCCTGTCGGTAACAGATCACAGCTGGCGCGGTCATGAACATTCTGCGCCTCGCCCCGTTCGCCGTCCCCGTCACCATCGTCGTCGCACTCGCCGCCTGCCAGCCCGCCGCGACCGAAGCGCCGCCGCTGGCGGGCGCGAAGATCGGCGGGCCGTTCACGCTGACCGACCAGAACGGCCGCACCGTCACCGACCGCGATTTCGCCGGCCGCTACCGGATCATGTATTTCGGCTACACCTTCTGCCCCGACGTCTGCCCGACCGACGCGGCGGCGATCGGCAAGGGTCTGGCGATGCTCGACGCGAACGATCCCGCATTGGCCAAACGCATCGTGCCGGTCTTCGTCAGCGTCGATCCCGACCGCGACACGCCCGCGGTGTTGAAGAGCTTCGTCGCCAGCTTCCACCCGCGCATGGTCGGGCTGACCGGCACGCCGGCGCAGATCGCCACGATATCCAAGGCCTATGCGGTGTTCGCGGGCAAGGGCGAGGCCCAGCCCGGCGGCGGCTATCTGGTGAACCACAGCCGCACCACCTATCTGATGGACCCGGACGGCAAGCCGCTCGCGCTGCTGCCGTCGGACAAGGGGCCGCAGGCGGTGGCCGACGAGATCAGGCGCTGGGCGAAATGACGACACACCATGGTTAGATTCTGGGAGCTGCCGATCGAGCAGCTCGACCGCGGCCAGTGGGAAGCGCTGTGCGACGGCTGCGGCAAATGCTGCATCCACAAGCTGGAGGACGAGGACACCGGCGAGGTGGTGGCGACCAACGTCGCCTGTCGCCTGCTCGACCGGCGCAGCGGCTTCTGTTCGGACTATAAGCATCGCCGCGCCTATGTGCCGGAATGCGTGCGGCTGACCGCGGGCAACGTGCGCGGGATCGACTGGCTGCCCTCGACCTGCGCCTATCGGCTGCGCGCCGCGGGCGAACCGTTGCGCGACTGGCATTACCTCATCAGCGGCGACCGGGAATCGGTCCACACCGCCGGCATCTCGGTGCGCGGCTGGACGGTCAGCGAGGACGACGTCGGCGACCTCGAAAACCATATCGTCGACCGCGAATTGTGAGCGCGCCGTTCGAGGTCGTCCGCCATCCGACCGCGCGGCGCATCCGGCTGTCGCTCGATCCGGCGAGCGGCGTCGCGCGGCTGGTGGTACCCAAGCGTGCGGCGCTGAAGCCGGCGCTCGCCTGGGCGCAGGGCAAGGTCGCATGGATCGCCGAACAGCGCGCCCGCCTGCCGCAGCCGCGCCCCTATGGGCCGGGCATGGTGCTGACCGTCGCCGACCGGCCGCTGACGATCGTCTGGGAGCCGGGCAGCCGGCGGCGGGTCGAGGTGATCGGCGAAACCTTGTCGCTGTCCGGGCCGCTCGATACGCTGCCGCGACGTGTCGAGACGTGGCTGAAGCGGCAGGCGCTCGACCGGCTCGCCGCGGAAACCGCCGCTTATGCCGCCAAGGCGGGCGTGACGGTCAGCAAGGTCGCGATCGGCGATGCGCGCGGGCGCTGGGGCAGCTGCGCGCATGACGGCGTCATCCGCTACAGCTGGCGGCTGATCCTCGCGCCCGGCTGGGTGCTGCAGGCAACGGTGGCGCATGAGGTCGCGCATCGCGTCCATATGAACCACGCGCCTGCGTTCCATGCGCTGGTCGAGCGGCTGTACGGCAGCGATCCGACCCCGGCGCGCGCCTGGCTGCGCACGCACGGGGCGGGGCTTCACTGGATCGGGCGATCGTCCTGAACGGGCCGTTGCAGCGGCTGGCGGAGCGGCGCGTTCGGGTCGCGGCGGTCGTCGCGCGTTAGCGGCTGGCGACCCGGGACCCCCGGGTCGCGCCGATCGTCCCGACGCTCGTCGCGGCGATCGGTGCCGGGCTGGTCGCGGCCGGTGACGCGATCGATCAGCTCGTCGAGCTGCTGTTGCGGCTGGGCGGCGGGGGCGGGGGCGGGCGGCGCGCCGGTGTCGTCCTGCAGCTGCTGTTCCTCGTCGCGCGACTGTTGCGGGATCGGATTGCCGTCCTCGTCCACCATCATCCCGCCATTGTCGGGCTGGCCGAAATAGCTCTCCTCGTCCGGCTCCAGCTGCCATTCGGGCAGCGTCACCTGCGTCTCGAACTGCTCGATCGGCCGGCTGGCGGTGGCGGGCTTCATGAACGCGGCAAAGGCGCGGGCCGGGGCGGTGCCGCCGTGCAGGCCGCTGATCGGGCGCGCATCATCGCGGCCCATCCACACCCCGGTGGTGAGGCCGCTGGAAAAGCCGAGGAACCAGCCGTCCTTGGACGAACTGGTGGTGCCGGTCTTGCCCGCGACCGGGCGGCCGATCTGCGCGGCGCGGCCGGTGCCGGTGTTGACCGCGGTCTGGAGCAGGTCGGTCATCTGCGCTGCGACATAGGGCGCGACGAGCACGCGGCTGCGATCGACCTCGTGCGTGTAGATCGTCTGGCCGTTCGCGGTGACCTTGGTGATGCCATAGGGCGTGATCGCCACGCCCTTGTTCGCGACGCTGGCGAAGGCGCGGGTCATGTCGATCAGGCGGACGTCGGAGGTGCCGAGCACCATCGAGGGGTGCGTGTTGACCGGCGTGGTGATGCCGAAGCGGCGCGCCATGTCGGCGACGGTGGTGAAGCCCACCTCCTGCCCCAGCTTGGCGGCGACGGTGTTGAGCGAATAGGCGAAGGCGGTGCGCAGCGTCACCGATCCGGAATTGCGGCGCGAATCGTTGCGCGGGCTCCAGCCGTCGATCGTCACCGGCTCGTCGACCACCGTATCCTCGGGCTTGTGCCCCGCCTCCAGCGCGGCGAGATACACGAACAACTTGAATGCCGACCCCGGCTGCCGCTGCGCCTGCGTCGCGCGATTGTAGATCGAGGACACGTAATCCTTGCCGCCCACCATCGCCTTCACCGCGCCGTCGCGGTCGAGGCTGACCAGCGCCCCTTGCGCGCCCGCGGGCGCATTGGCGCGGACCGCGGCATCGGCGTCGCGCTGCATGCCGAGGTCGAGCGTCGTCCACACGTCGAGCGGTGCTTCGGTCTCGTCGATCAGCGTATCGAGCTGCGGCAGCGCCCAGTCGGTGAAATAGCGCGCGCTGTTCTGGCGCGGTTCGGGCGCCAGCGCGAGCGACGTGGGATTGGCATCGTCGGCCTGACCCTGCGTGATCGCGCCATAGCGGACCATCGAATCGAGCACGACGCCGGCGCGCCCGACCGCGGCCTGCGCATCGGCGGTCGGCGAGTAGTTGGACGGCGCCTTGACCAGCCCGGCGATCACCGCCGCCTCGGCAAGGCTCAGCCGTTCGGCGCCATGGCCGAAGAACTTGCGGCTGGCGGCGTCGATGCCATAGGCGCCGCCGCCGTAATAGACCTTGTTCAGGTAGAGTTCGAGCACCTGTTCCTTGCTGAACTTGCGCTCCAGCGCGAGCGCGAGGATCCATTCGCGGAATTTGCGGCCGAACTTCTTCTGGTTGTTGAGGAAGACGTTGCGCGCCAGCTGCTGGGTGATCGTCGATCCGCCCTGGATCCAGCGGCCGCGTTCGTAGCGGACCATCACCGAGCGCGCGATGCCGAGCGGATCGACGCCGGGGTGGCTGTAGAAACGGCGATCCTCGACCGCGACGGTGGCGTCGCGCATCACCCGCGGGATCTGGCCGTAGGCCAGCCATTCGCCATAGCTCGGCCCCATCGACACGATCACGCTGCCGTCGGCGGCATGGACGCGGATCATCTGGCCGTTGGGCGAGGATTTGAGCTCGTCGAAGCTCGGCAGCTGCGATCGCGCCACATAGACGGCGATGGCGAGCGCGCCGAGCGCGAGGACGCCGAGGCCGATCAAGATTTGCAAAGTGACGATGATCCGCCGACGCCAAGGCGAGCGGCGAACGGGAGCGGAGCGGGGGGTACGCGCACGGGCCATGAAGACCGTGGCGATTACCGGTTAACCGCGCCCGCTACAAGCGGCGGGCGCCCTTACTTGCGGGCGTGGAACTCCAGCGCGATCGAATTCATGCAATAGCGCAGGCCGGTCGGCGGCGGGCCGTCGGGGAAGACATGGCCCATATGGCTGTCGCAGCGGGCGCAGCGCGTTTCCGTCCGCGTCATGCCGTGGCTGGTATCGGTGTGATCCGCGACGCGGTCGGCCGCGACCGGCTGGGTGAAGCTCGGCCAGCCCGACCCGCTGTCATATTTGTCGGCGCTGTCGAACAGCTCGAGATGGCAGGCGGCGCAGGCATAGGTGCCGTCCGCCTTGTTGTCGGTGAGCGCGCCGGCAAAGGCGCGTTCGGTCCCCGCTTCGCGCAGGACATGATATTGCGCCGGCGTAAGCCGCTTGCGCCACTCGGTTTCCGAAAGGTTCAACTGATCCATAACGCCAATCTTGGGAGGGGAGGGGGCTGCGTCAACCATCATGGGGTCATTCGGGTCGCATGGGCCATGACCTGGATCAGTCGCGCCGGCATGATCGCCACGACGGGCGCCGACCAGCGGCTCTCGGCGATCGCGCGCACCGCGCCCGCGACCGCCATCGGCCGGGCGAGACGGCGCGCGAACCGCGCCTGCCACGCCGTCGCCGCGGCCGGACCGCCGACCCGCCACGCCTCGGCGGCGTCGATGCCGCTCGCCAGCGCGATGCCCATCCCCTCGCCCGCCAGGCTGGGGATGACGCCCGCTTGGTCGCCGAGCCGGAACAGCCCGGGGCTGCCGCTGCGCTGCCGCCAGCCATAGGGGACGTTGGCGATCGCATCGACGGGCGCGTCGACGGCGAGATGCGCGATCCGCTCGCCGAACCGGGGCAGCTCGCGCCCCAATGCCGCGAGCAGCTCCGCCGGGGTGCCGGCCGCGTGCAGCCGCGACCGGTGCACCGCCATGCACAGATTGGCGCTGCCGTCCTCCTGCAAGGCGATGCCGGCATAGCCCGATTCGAACAGGTGCAGCTCGATCCGCCCGGCCAGCAGGCGGCGCAGCGCCGGAGCGGGCGACAGGCGGACGCGGATGCCGAGCGTCGGATCGGGCCCGCGCGCCGCGGCCGGGCGCGCGAGGCCGCGCAGGTCGTGCTTGCCGGTGGCGAGGAACAGCGCCTCTGTGGCGATCGCGGCACCGTCGGCGAGATGCGCGGTCAGCCCCTCGACGTGGCGGACGGTGACGCCGGTCTCGATCGCCGCGCCGCTGCGCCGTGCCGCCTCGCGCAGCAGCGTGTCGAGCCGCCGCCGCGAGACGCCGAGCGCCGGCCGCGGCAGCGCCGCCTCGCGAACGCGGCCCCGGGCGAAGATCGTCACCTGCGTCAGCCGGTCGCGGTTGAGCGCGTCGGGATCGACGCCCAGCCCCGCGATCCGGTCGAGCGTCCGCCAGCTGACGAACCCTCCGCACAGCGCATCGGCGTCAGGATGGCGCTCGACCAGCAGCGGCCGCGCACCCGCCGCGGCGAGCCGGATCGCGGCCGCCGACCCCGCCGGGCCGCCGCCGACGATCAGCGCAGCCGTTCGACGCACAGCCGGAACGGAAAGGCGCGGAACACCCGCGCATCGGTGACGCCCGCCGCGGCGAGCAGCGGCGGCCATTCGGCGGGGCGATAGGCGCGCGCGATCGACAGCCGGCCGTCATGGCGCACGATCGGATGCCAGCGCGCCAGCGTGGCGAGCAGCGGAAAGCCGGCATGCGCGAAGCGGTGGCGGTGCAGGTCGTTGACCAGCCAGCCGCGCGCCGCCTCCGCCTCCATGAACCGGAGGAAGGCGACGAGCTGCGCCTGCGTCATGTGATGCGCGACGAGGCTGGAGACGATCGCATCCCAGCCGCCGCCGGCGAGGTCGGCATAATCGCCGGTCCGCCACGTGATCGCGGTGCCGGGCGGCGTGTGCGCACGCGCCGCCGCCTCGCTGCGCGGATTGAGGTCGATGCCGGTAAGCTCCGCCGCGATGCCGCGCCGCGCCGCCCAGCGCGCGATCCGGCGCAGCATGTCGCCGTCGCCATAGCCGACGTCGAGCAGCCGCAGCGCCGTCCGTCCGCGCGTCACCCGGTCGAGGAAGGCCAGCGTCGGCCGCGCCGCCAGCGTCACGACGTTGACGCGGGCGAGGTCGGCGACGACCGCGGCATAGGTGTCCGCGGGCAGGTCGTCCGCGTCCATCAGCTCCTCGGCCTGCGCGCGCGTGGCGAGCGTCATGTCGCGAACCGCAGCGCAAGTCCCTCGGCGGCGAGGCCGGGACCGAAGGCGAGCGCGACGCCGCTGCGCGCGGCGGGCGGATCGGCGAGCAGGCGCGCGAGCACGAACATCAGCGTCGCCGACGACATGTTGCCATTGTCGGCGAGCACGCCGCGCGACGCCGAGAGCGCATCGACCGGCAGCGCGAGCGCGGATTGCACCGCATCGAGGATCGAACGGCCGCCGGCATGGACCGCCCAGAACAGGTCGGCGGGCGGCGTGCCCCCGGTGACCGTGGCGACGAACCCCGGCTCGGTCAATGCGGTGCCGATTCGCCCCGGTACCGCGCCGTCCAGATGCATCGCGAAGCCGGTGTCGGTGATCGTCCAGCGGATCAGCGCGGCGCTGTCGGGCAGGTTGGCGGCGAACGGGCGGCCGAGCGCGATGCCGCTCGCCTCCGCGCTGACCAGCGCCGCGGCGGCACCGTCGCCGAATTGCAGCATCGCCAGCAACGGTTCGACCGCATCCTCCTGCTGCAGGTGGAGCGACGACAGTTCGACCGTCACCACCAGCACCCGCGCGCCCGGGTCCGACCGGACGATATGCCGCGCACTGCGCAGCGCGACGATCGCCGCGTAACAGCCCATGAAGCCGATCAGCAGCCGTTCGACGGCGGAGGAAAGTCCCAGCCGCGCGGCGATGATCTGGTCGATGCCGGGGGCGACGAAGCCGGTGCAGCTGGCGACGACCAGATGGGTGATGCCGTCGAGGCCGACCTGTTCGCCCAGCGCGCCGATCGCGGCGAGCGCCAGCCCCGGCGCCGCCTCCGCATAGATCGCCATGCGCGCGGCGGTGCCGGGCATGCCGTCGGCGTAGAAGCCGCCGGCCTCGACCGCGCTCGCCCCGCCGACGCCGGGCAGCACCGACCAGCGATGTGCGATCCCGGCACGCGCGGCCATCCGCGCGAACAGCGGCCGTGCGCGGTCGTCCACCCGGTCGCTCGCCCAGGCGATGAAGGCGTGGTGCACGTCATGGGGCGGCACGGCGGTGCCGACGGCATTCAGGTGAGCGATGTCGGCGGGCAGCAGACTGGTCCTTGCGGTCCGCGGGGCAGGTCCGCGGGATAGGGGAGGATGAGCAACGTTCGACGGCCTGACAAGGATGCAGCAGGGGATGCAGCAGGGGATGCAGCACGGGATGCGGCAGGCACGGGGCGGGCGATGGGGCCGCACCGATAGGACCAAAGCTGCCATATACCCGATATGCTTGTGTTTTTTGGCGACCGAATGATAAGTTCGCCGCCGCCAACGACGCGACGGGGAATGCGACGTGCCCAATGAGTCCATTGCCGGTCTGGTCAAGGACCTCACTACGCAACTCTCTGCCATTGCCGTGGAATTCGGATCGCGCGCCGATCGGCTGACGCTGGAGCCGGATGCGGGCGTGCCGATGGGGACCGCGGCGCTCGATCCGCGCGAACTCGCCAAGCAGCTGCTCGCGCAGCGGATGGCGCGGTTCGATCACTTTCCCGCCGAACTGTTCCACGAACCCGCCTGGGACATGCTGCTCGCGCTGTTCGTCGCGCAGGAAGAGCGGCGGACGATGAACGTCAAGACGCTGGTCGCCAGTGCGCATGCGCCGGTGACGACGTCGCAGCGCTGGATCGACCATCTCCACAAGCTGAAGCTGATCGACCGGGTCATCGACCCCGTCGACCGTCGGCGCATGGAAATCTCGCTGAGCGATCAGGGCTGTACCGCGGTCACTGCCTATCTGCGAAGGCTCGGCGCCGCCTGACGCCGGTCGGGCCTCCGCGCCCGGGAGAGGCGCGGTAGCGGATGATCCGTTCCGACTGAAAAAAGTGGTGCGGCCGAGAAGACTCGAACTTCCACGGGCTTTCGCCCACAACGACCTCAACGTTGCGCGTCTACCAATTCCGCCACGGCCGCACGTGTGAGAACGCCGGGCTGGGCCGGCATCTGGCAGGCGCAGGCCCCTAGCAAAGCGTTTCGGGCTCCGCAACGTCCCTTTTCGTGCAATCGCGCTTTTCGTCGTCGCGGCGAACGGTTAGCGCCCCGCCATGGCCGGCCCGCATCCCACCCTGACGACGCGCGCGGAGACGTGGCGGCTGCTCGCGCTCGCCTGGCCGGTCATGCTGACCAGCCTCAATTGGACGCTGTTGCAGGTGACCGACGTCATGGTCGTCGGCCTCGTCTCGACCGAGGAGGTGGCGGCACTGGGGGCGAGCCGGGCGCTCGGCTTCGTCGGGATCGTCACCGGCCTCGCGTGGCTGTCGGGGGTGCTGGTGATGGCGGCGCGCGCGGACGGCGCGGGCGATCTGCCGCGGACCGGCAGCGTGCTGCGCGAGGGGCTGTTGCTCGGGCTGATCCTGGGGCTGGCGATCGGCGGCATCTTCCTCGTCTTCGCCGAACCGCTGCTGGCGCTGCTCGGCGTCGCCGCCGACCGGATCGACGAGAGCGCGCGCGTCGTGCGCGCCTTTTCCATCGCCTATCCGTTCCAGCTGGTGAATGTCGCCGCCGCCTTCTTCCTCGAAGGGGTCAGCCGGCCGCGCCGCGTGACGGTGGTCAATCTGTCGGTGCTGCCGGTCAACGCATTGCTCGCCTGGGCCCTGTCCGCCGGGCATATGGGACTGCCGGCGCTGGGCGCGGTCGGCGCGGCGCTGGCGACGAGCATCGCCTCGCTGCTCGGCGCGGCGGGCATGGTGGCGAGCGTCGTCACCCTGCCGCGTGCGCGCGACCGCGGCGTGCTGCGCCTCGATCGCGCCGCCTGGATCGCGGTGCCGCGCGGGGCGTGGCGCCTTGCCGTCTTCGGGATCGTGCCGGCGGTGGCGTCGGGGCTGGAGCTGGCCGGCTTCTCGGTGCTGATCGCGCTCTCGACGCAGCTCGGCGATGCGGCGGCGCACGGCTTTCAGATCGTCTTCTCCGTGCACAACGTCACCTTCGCGGTCGCGCTCGGGCTGGGATCGGCGGCGGGCGTGCGCGCCGGCAATGCGGTGGGCGAGGGGCAGCCGGCGGCGGCGGTGCGGCGGACGCTGATCGCGGTGGCGCTCGCGGCGGCGGCGCTCGGGCTGGGGGCGGCCCTGCTCGCGGCGGGGGCGGGGGATATCGTCGCGCTGTTCCCGGCGACCGCGGAGGTGCACCGCATCGCTGCGACGATGCTGCCGCGCTGGGCGCCGTTCGTCGTCTTCGACGGTATCCAGATCGTGCTGGTCTATGCGCTGCGCAGCCTCGGCGACCAGGTGGCGGCGGGCGTCAACAGCATCCTCGCCTATTTCGTCGTCACCGGCGGGGTGGGCTGGTGGCTGGTCCATGCCGGCGTCGGGCCGATCGCGCTCGTCTGGGCATCGGGCGCCGGCATGCTCGCCGCCGCGATCCTCCACGGCGCGCGATTCGCGCTGGTCAGTTCGCGGCTTCTCCGGCGAAGCTGAGCTCCAGCCGCTTCGAATTGGACGGCACGTCGAGCTTGGCCGAATTGAAGTCGATCGACCCGCCGGGGTTGAGCGTGCGCTGCTGCGGCGTGATCGTCCAGCTGTAGACGATCCGGCCCTGCGCATCGCGCAGCTCTGCGCGGATGTCCGGCACGCGCTGGCGCTCGCCGGAGGGATTGGTGACCCGGCCGCTGACCGCGAACAGCTCCGATCCGTTCTCCAGCTCGCGGCGCTCGATCGGATTGTCCTTCAGCCGCAGCGGCGATTCCTCCGTGCCGACCGGCAGGCCGATCCCGGCGAGCAGGCCGGGGGCACCGAGGAACAGGATCGCGCCGACGCCCGCGATCATCAGCAGCCCGGCGAGAATCGCGATCACCGTCCAGCGCCGCGACGTGTTGCGGCGGTTCCGGAACGGCGGGCGATGCGCGAAGGCGTCGAAGCCGCCCGGGGGCGGGACGATCACCGGCTCCGGCACCGGCGCGGCGCGGGTGGAGGGAATTGCGGCGGGCTCGAGGAACGGCGGCACGCCGTCCTCGTCCTCGTCGATCGCCGGATGCGCGGGTTCCGCCGGTGCGGGCGGCGGTGGCGGCGCCTCGGGCAGCGGCGGGTCCTGGAACCAGCTGTGCCGGCAATTGGCGCAACGGACGGTGCGTCCTTCGGCCCCGATCGCGCTATCGGGCACCAGGTAGCGGGTGCTGCATTCGGGACATTCGAGGATCATGCGCAACGCTTCACGGACGGGTCGCGGAACGATGACCGCAACGCGGGCGATTCTAAGCACGTGAGCCGCCATGCTGGCAAGCTTGAAGCCGCGCGCCGCGCATGCGAAGGCAGTCGGCAAGGCCGGGAGCTTGCCCTCCCGGCGTCCTGTTGGAGCGGTCGCGGCCACGTTCATGGCAAATATCGTGCAGTTCGAAAACGTTGGGCTGCGGTATGGCACCGATCAGGAAACCCTGTCGGACATCAGCTTCACGCTGGGCAGCGGCGCCTTCTATTTTCTGACCGGCGCGAGCGGCGCGGGCAAGACCTCGCTGCTCAAATTGCTCTATCTCGCGCAGCGGCCGAGCCGCGGGATCATCCGGCTGTTCGGCGAGGATGCGGTGACGATGCCGCGCAGCCGCCTGCCCGGATTCCGCCGCCGGATCGGCGTGGTGTTCCAGGATTTCCGGCTGGTGCCGCATTTGTCCGCCTGGGACAATATCGCGCTGCCGCTGCGCGTCGCCGGCATGCCCGAGGCGGATATCGAACAGCCGGTGCGCGAGATGCTGGCCTGGGTCGGCCTCGCCGAACGCGCGCGCGCGCGCCCGGCGACTTTGTCGGGCGGCGAGCAGCAGCGCGTCGCCATCGCCCGCGCGGTGATCGGCCGGCCGGAGGTGCTGGTCGCGGACGAACCGACCGGCAACGTCGATCCCGACATGGCAGACCGGCTGATCCATCTGTTCGAATCGCTCAACAAGCTCGGCACCACCGTCGTCGTCGCGACGCACGATTTCCAGCTGCTCAACCGCGTGCCGGGGGCGCAGATGATGCGGCTCGACAAGGGCCGGCTGCACGATCCGACCGGGTCGCTGCGCTATCCGCCGCCGCCGCGGGGGCAGGCATGAGCGGAAGGCCGGCGGCGTGAGCGGGGCGGACCGGCGCGTCCTCGACGAGGCGGGTGGCCTGCGCGCGATGACCTGGGTCATGGCGATCATGCTGTTCCTGACGCTGCTCGCCGCCGCGCTCGGGCTCGGCACGCGCCAGTCGGCGCAGGCGCTCGAACGGCAGCTCGCCGGGCGGCTGACGGTACAGGTGGTGGAGGGCAGTCCGGTCGCGCGCGATGCGCTGGCGGCGCGCACGCTCGGCGTGCTGCGCGCGCTGCCCGGGGTACGGCGTGCCACGCCGGTGGATCGCGCCGCGCTGCAGCGCCTGCTCGAACCGTGGCTGGGCAGCACGGGCGCCGATGCCGACCTGCCGGTGCCGGCGATGATCGACGTTGACCTCGCCGCCGGCGCCGATCCCGATCCGGTCGTCGCCGCGGTGAAGCGGATCAGCGGCCAGAGCCGCGTCGACCGGCACCAGCGCTGGATGTCGCCGGTCGGCGATTTCCTCGATACGCTGACCTGGCTGGCGCTCGGCCTCGTCGTGCTGATGCTCGCCGCCACCGCCGCGGTCGTCGTGCTGGCGGCGCGCGCCGGACTCGAGACGCATCGCGCGACGATCGAGGTGATGCACATGCTCGGATCGACCGACCTGCAGGTCGCGCGGCTGTTCCAGCGGCGGATCGCGCTCGACGCCGCGATCGGTGCCGCGGCGGGCGGCGCCGCGGCGCTGGCGGTGCTCGCCTTCCTCGGCACGCGGCTGGCGGCGCTGGGGTCCGAACTGCTCGGCGGCATCACGCTGGGGGCGGGCGACTGGGCGCTGCTGGTGCTGCTGCCGGTCGGCTTCGTCGTGCTGGCGACCGCGGCGGCGCGGATGACGATCGTCGGCGCGCTGAGGCAGGCGCTATGATGACGCGGCTGCTCGGGCTGGTCGCTTTGGTGTGGTGCCTCGGCTTTGCCGTGTTCATGCTGCTGCTGCCGCGCCCGCTGGAGGGCAACACCACCGATGCGATCGTGGTGCCGACCGGCGGCGCGGGCCGGATCGACCGCGGCATCGCGCTGCTGCAGGCGCATCAGGCGCGGCGGATGCTCGTCACCGGCGTCGCGCCGGGGGTGCGGCCGATCGACCTCGCGCGCGAATATCGCACGCCGGCGGCGCTGTTCGCCTGCTGCATCGATCTCGGCGCGGATGCGGTCGACACGCGCTCGAACGGCGAGGAAACCGCCGCCTGGGTCAAGACCCACGGCTATCGCACGATCCGGCTCGTCACCTCCGACTGGCACGTGCCGCGCGCGCGGATGGAACTCGGCGCGGCGATGGGGCCGGGCGTGCGCGTGCTCGGCGACGGCGTGCCGAGCACGCCGCGGCTCGGCACCCTGGTCAACGAATATAACAAGCTGATCCTGCGGCGCGTCGCGCTGTGGCTGGGAGTGGGTGGATGAACCGGTTGCGGACCCTGATCTTCACGATCATGTTCTATGGCCTCTCCGTCCCGATCGTCCTCACCGTCCCGGTGTCGGCGCTGTTCGGGCGCGCCGCGGTGATGCGGCATGCGCATGTCTGGGCGCGGATGCACCGGCTGCTGTACCGCACCGTCATGGGCATTCGCGTGGTCGTCGAGGGGCAGGTGCCGGACGGCGCCATCTTCTACGCCGCCAAACATCAGGCGATGTTCGAAACGCTGGAATTGCAGCTGGTGCTCGGCGGCCCGGCGATGGTCATCAAGCGCGAACTCAGCCGGCTGCCGTTCTGGGGCTGGGCGGCGATGCGCTACGGCGGGATCGTCGCCGATCGCGAAGCCTCGGCGAGCGCGCTGCGATCGATGATGCGCGCCGCCAAGGCGCTGAAGGCGGAGGGGCGGTCGATCCTGATCTATCCGGAGGGCACGCGCGTGTCGCCGGGCGAGCAGCCACCGCTGCAATCGGGGTTCGCCGGCCTGTATCGCGCGCTGGGCATGCCGGTGGTGCCGGTGGCGCTCGACACCGGCGTGGTGTGGCCGAAGCAGGGGGCGAAGCGGCCGGGCGTGGTGACGATCCGGCTGGGTGACGTGATCCCCGCCGGCCTGCCCCGCGCCGAGATCGAGGCGCGGGTCCACAGCGCGATCAACGTGCTCGATCGCGGCTAGAAGTGCGTCGACCGGTCCGGCACGGACGCGCCTGTCGCGTCAGTGGCTGCGGCCGAAGTCCGGCTTGGCGTCGTCCTGACCCTGTTCGATGATCGACCGGCGGATCGCGCGGGTGCGGGTGAACAGGTCGAACAACTGCTCGCCATCGCCCCAGCGGATCGCGCGTTGCAGCATCGTCACGTCCTCGGTCAGCCGCTGCAGGATCTCCAGCACCGCCTCGCGATTGTTGAGGAAGACGTCGCGCCACATCGTCGGATCGGAGGCGGCGATGCGGGTGAAGTCGCGGAACCCGCCGGCGGAGAATTTGATGACCTCCGACTGCGTCACCTCCTCGAGGTCGCTGGCGGTGCCGACGATCGAATAGGCGATGAGGTGCGGCACATGGCTGGTCACCGCGAGCACCAGATCGTGATGCTTCGGGGTCATCACCTCGACCTGCGCGCCCAAAGCCTCCCAGAAGGCGCGCAATCGCAGCACGGGCGCGTCGGGCGTGCCGTCCTCGGGCGTCAGGATGCACCAGCGGCCGCGGAACAGCGTCGCGAAGCCCGCCTCGGGGCCGCTGTGCTCGGTGCCGGCGACCGGGTGGCCGGGGACGATCGTCGCGTCGGGCAGCACCGCGCGCAATGCCGCGAGCACGCTCTCCTTCGATCCGCCGACGTCGCTGACGATCGCGTCGGCGGGCAGGTCGTCGACGAACTCCGCCGCGACCGCGCCCATCGCGCCGACGGGGACGCAGAGCATGACGAGGTCGGCGTCGATCACCGCCGCACCGGCGCTGTCGGCGATGTCGTCGGCGAGGTCGATCCGGTCGGCGATCGCGCGCACGTCGGGATCGGCGTCATAGCCGGTGATCCGCACCGTCGGCATCGCCGCCCGCACGCCGCGCGCCACCGACGATCCGATCAGGCCTAGCCCGATGATGGTGACGCGCGCGAAGGGCAGCATCAGGCGGCCCGTTCGACCTCGGCGCGGAGCACGGCGACGACGTCGCGCATCTCCGCCTCGGTGCCGATCGTGATCCGCAGGCCGTGCGGCAGGCCCTGGCCCGGCAGCCAGCGGGTCGCATAGCCCGCCGCCATCAGCGCCTTGTAGGCGACCTCCGCAGTCAGCGCGCCCTCGAACAGGACCAGCACGAAATTGGCCTTGCTCGGCACCGCGCGCAGGCCGGGCAGCGCGTCGACCTGTTCGGCGAACCAGCCGCGCCAGCAGTGGTTGTGGCTGCGGCTGTGTTCGACGAAGGCGGCATCGCCCAGCGCGGCGATCGCCGCGGCCTGCGCACCGACGCTGAACGCGAAGGGCGCGCGGATGCGGTGCATCGCGTCGATGATCGCGGGCGCGGCATAGCCCCAGCCGACCCGCTCCGACGCCAGCCCGAAGATCTTCGAGAAGGTGCGCGTCACCAGCACGTTCGGCTGCGTCCGGGCGAGCTCCAGCCCGCCGTCGTCGTCTTCGGGATCGAGATATTCGGTATAGGCCTGGTCGAGCACCAGCAGAACGGACGAGGGCAAGCCGGCGTGCAGCCGCGCGATTGCGTCGCGGGTCGAATAGGTGCCGGTCGGGTTGTTCGGGTTGGCGACGAAGACGATCCGGGTCCGCTCGGTCACCGCCGCCAGGATCGCATCGACGTCGGTCGCATAGTCGCGATCGGCGACCACCACCGGCGTCGCGCCGACGCGCCGCGTCGCGATCTCGTACACCGCGAAGCCGTAGCGGACGTGGATGATCTCGTCCCCCGGCCCGGCGAAGGTGCCGGCGGCGAGGTGGAGCACCTCGTCCGATCCGGTGCCGTAGATCAGCCGCTCCGCCTCGACCCCGTAATGCGCGGCGAGCGCGGCGCGCAGGTCGATCGCGGCGGCGTCGGGATAGCGTTCCAGATGCATCGCGGCGTCGCGATAGGCGCTGCGCGCGGCCTCGGGCGTGCCGAACGGATTCTCGTTCGACGACAGTTTGGCGACCTTGCGGCCGTCTTCGCTGGTGGCGCGGCCGGGAACGTAGGGGGCGATGCCCATGATCCAGGGCTTGGGGGCAGGTACGGTCATGACGCGGCCTTAGCGGGCGGGTGCTTGCGTTGACAAGAAGAGCGCCGTAGCGACCCGGGCGATGAGCGACGATCAGCGGTTCGGAACCGGGCGCCACGTCACGCTGCCGGGGCCGCTGCGCCTCGACGGCGGCGTGCTGCTGTCGCCGGTCGAGATCGCCTACGAAACCTATGGCACGCTCGCGCCCGACGGCGGCAATGCGATCCTCGTCTGCCATGCGCTGACCGGCGACCAGCATGTCGCGTCGGATCACCCGCGCACCGGCAAGCCCGGCTGGTGGACGCGGATGATCGGGCCGGGCAAGCCGATCGACCCGGCGCGCGACTTCGTCGTCTGCAGCAACGTCATCGGCAGCTGCATGGGCTCGTCCGGCCCGGCGAGCGTCAACCCGGCGACGGGGCGGCCATGGGGCATGGCGTTCCCGGTCATCACCATCCGCGACATGGTGCGCGCGCAGGCGATGCTGCTCGACCATCTCGGCGTGACGCGGCTGAAGGCGGTGGTCGGCGGATCGATGGGCGGCATGCAGGCGCTCAGCTGGGCCGCCACCTTCCCCGACCGCATGGACGCGCTGGCGGTGATCGCCTCCACCGCGCGCCATACCGCGCAGAACATCGCGTTCCACGAGGTCGGGCGGCAGGCGATCATGGCCGACCCGAAATGGCAGGGGGGCGATTATTACGGCGGCGAACCACCCGCCGCCGGCCTCGCCGTGGCGCGGATGGCGGCGCACATCACCTATCTGTCCGAGGCGGGACTGACCGAAAAATTCGGCCGGCGGCTGCAGGCGCGGGAGGCCAAGAGCTTCGGCTTCGATGCCGATTTCCAGGTCGAAAGCTACCTGCGCCATCAGGGGCTGAGCTTCGTCGACCGGTTCGACGCCAACAGCTATCTCTATATCACCCGCGCGATGGACTATTTCGACCTCGCCGAGGAACATGGCGGGATGCTCGCCAACGCCTTTCGCGGCACCGCCGCGCGCTTCTGCCTCGTCAGCTTCGACACCGACTGGCTGTATCCGACGGTCGAATCGCGCAGCATCGTGCAGGCGCTCAACGCCGCCGGCGCGCCGGTCAGCTTCGTCGAACTGTCGAGCCCCTATGGCCATGACGCCTTCCTGCTCGACGCGCCGGAGCTGAACCGGGTGGTCGACGGATTCCTGAAGGGGGGCCGATGATCGCGCTGGACGACGACCGCGCGCGGCTGGATGTCGCACGGATTCATGGCTGGCTGGCGTCGAGCTACTGGTCGCCCGGCATCGACCGCGCATTGGTCGAACGCGCCATCGCCGGATCGCATTGCCTCGGCGCCTATCGCGACGACGCGCATGGCGGCGAACAGGTCGGCTTCGCGCGTGCGATCACCGATCATGCCACCTTCGCCTGGATCGCCGACGTCTGGATCGACGAAGTCGCGCGCGGGCAGGGGCTGGGGCGGCGCATGGTCGGCTGGTTCGTCGACCACCCGGCATTCGCCGGCATCCGCCGGATCGCATTGGTCACCGCCGATGCGCATGGCGTGTACGAGGCGCTCGGCTTCCATGCACCGCTGCGCCCCGACCGCTACATGGAGCGGCTGTCGGCGGAGGCGGCGGCGATGCTGCGGGCGGCCCGATGAGCCTGCTGCGCCCGGACCTCGCGGTGATCGCCGACCATGTCGCGCCCGGCGCGCGGGTGCTCGACGTCGGCTGCGGCGACGGCGCGCTGATGGCGGCGCTGCGCGACCGGCGCGGCTGCGATGCGCGCGGGCTGGAGATCGACGCCGGCAACGTCGCCGCCGCGGTCGCGCGCGGCCTGTCGGTGATCCAGGGCGATGCCGACGTCGATCTTGCCGGCTATCCCGATCGCAGCTTCGACTATGCGATCCTCAGCCAGACGTTGCAGACCGCGCGCGCGCCCGATCTGGTGCTCGACCATCTGCTGCGCATCGGCGCGCGCGCCTTCGTCAGCTTCCCCAATTTCGCGCAATGGCGCATCCGGTTGTCGCTGCTGTGGGGCGGCCGCATGCCCGTCACGCGGCAATTGCCCGAACAATGGTATGACACGCCCAACATCCACCATGTGACGATCGACGATTTCCGCGCCTTCCTACATGCGCGGCGGGTCGTCGTGGAGGACGCCTGGTTCCTGTCCGGCGACCGCCAGCGCAGCTCCGCGGCGGCCAATCTACTCGCGCAACATGCGGTGTTCCTGCTGCGCCGGTAGTCGTTGGAATGTCCGTTCCGAACTTTTTTAGCTTAACATTCCGGAACCAAAGTGATTGATCTGTGTTTGGCAAGGCCAAGCCTAGGATCACCATGACCAAGACAGCCTTAATCGTTGAGGACGAGATTTTCGTAGCCCTCGACCTTGAGCGTATCCTGATCGATGCGGGCTATCACGTCGCCGCGATCGCCGCCGACAGTGCCAGCGCGATCGAGGCGGCGCCGGGATGCGGCTTCGCCTTCGTCGACGTCAACCTGCGCGACGGCGCCACCGGCCCGGGCATCGCCGAGCGCATGGCGCGCGATTACGGGGTCAAGGTGGTGTTCGTCACCGCCAACCCGTCGCAGATCGACTGCGATGGCGATTGCGCGATCGGCTATATCCGCAAACCGTTTAGCGAGGCCGCGATCCTGGCGGCGGCAGCGATGGCGAGCGACGATGCCGGCCTCGCCGCGCCGGCCAATGACGATATCGTGCTGCTGCGGCCGACTGCGGGCTGATCGCCCTCAGGGGCGGCTGAACGCCGTCAGCGGGATCTGCACCGTCATCACCAGTCCCTCCGGCTGCCAGTCGCGTGACACCGTCCCGCCGAGCTGGCGCACCGCCGACAGTTCGATCAGCTGGCTGCCGAAGCCCTGCGGCCCGGTCGGCGCGACCACCGCAGGCCCGCCGCGCTCGCTCCAGCGCAGCGTCGCGCGGTCGTCGTCGCGGGCGATCGCGACCTCGACTTCGCCCTCATCCGTCGACAGCGCGCCATATTTGGTCGCGTTGGTCGCCAGCTCGTGGAACAACAACGCGAGCGGCGTCGCCGACCGGTCGTCGATCGCGATTTCGTCGCCGACGATGGTCAGCGGCTGCCGGTCGCTGCGGCGATAGGGTTCGAACAGTTCGCCGAGCAGGCCGTGCAGGCTGTCCTGCTGCGCCGACGGCCGCGACGCGGGGCTGTGCGGGCGGACGAAATCGTGCGCGCGGCCGAGCGCGGTGATCCGCTGGCGCAGATCGGCGGCGATCGGCGCGAAATCGGGCCGGCTGCGCGCCGCGAACGAGATCAGGCCGGAGATCACCGCGAAGATGTTCTTGATGCGGTGCGACAGCTCCTGGCTGATGACCTCGCGCTCGTGCAGCGCCAGCTTCTGCTCGTGGATGTCGGTGCAGGTGCCGAACCAGCGCGTGATCTGGCCGTCGGCATCGCGGATCGGCAGCGCGCGGCCGAGCACCCAGCGATAGGTGCCGTCGAAATGGCGCAGCCGATATTCGATCTGATAGGGGTCGCCCGTGGTCAGCGAATGCCGCCACACGCCCCATGCGCGCTCCTGATCCTCGGGATGGAAGACGCCGTTCCAGCCCTCGCCATCGGTCGATCCTTCCGGCGTGCCGGTGAATTCGTACCAGCGCGCGTTGTAATAATCGTGATAGCCGTCGGGCAGCGTCGACCAGACCATCTGCGGCATCGTGTCGGCGAGCGTGCGGAACCGGTCCTCGCTGTCGGACAGCTGGCGGCGGGTGTCGCGTTCAGCGGCGCGCCATGCGGCGGCGTCGCGGCTGTCGCGCAGCCGCGCCATGACGTTGTCGGCCAGCGTCGCCAGCCCCTGCAACTGCAGCGGCGTCAGCCCCTCGCGCGGTTCGGTATCGATCACGCACAGCGATCCCAGCGGGATGCCGTCGTCCGACACCAGCGGCGCGCCGGCGTAGAAGCGGATGTGCAGGTCGCCGGTGACCAGCGCATTGTTGACGAAGCGCGGATCGTGCGTCGCGTCGGGGACGACCATGATCTCGTCCTCCAGCATCGCATGCGCGCAGAAGGACGTCTCGCGGGAAGTCTCGGTGAGGTCGAGGCCGGTGCGCGAGATGAAGGTCTGGCGCGATTCCTCGACGAGGCTGACCAGCGCGACCGGCGTGTCGCACAGCGCCGCGGCGAAATCCGTGATCCGCTTCAGCGCCGCGCTGTTGCGCAAGGATTCGAGGTCATAGGTCTGCATCGCGGCGGTGCGCACCGCCTCGTCGACCTGCCAGCCGCGTGCGACCGGCGACGGCGCCGCTACGGCGCTGCCGCACAGCAGGTCGGGATCGAGCATCGGGGTGGTCGGCGGCGTGCTCAGAACGGCACGTCGTCGTCGAGATCGTCGGCGAAGCCTCCACCCTGGCCAAAGCCGCCACGGCCTGCGCCGCCGCCCGCCGGGGCGCTGCCGCCGCCGGACCGGCCGCCGCTGCCGCCGCCGCCATAGCCGCCACCGGACGAGGCGCCACCGAAGTCACCGCCGCCGCTCCAGTCGTCACCGCCGCCGCGCGCGCCGCCGGCACCACCGCCGCCGCCCTGGCCGCCGTTCGGGCCATCGAGCATCGTCAGCACGCTGTTGAAGCCCTGCAGCACGATCTCGGTCGAATATTTGTCGTTGCCCTGCTGATCCTGCCATTTGCGGGTCTGCAGCGCGCCCTCGATATAGACCTTCGACCCTTTGCGCAGGAAGCGTTCGGCGACGTTGGCGAGCCCTTCGTTGAAGATCGCGACCGAATGCCATTCGGTCTTTTCCTTGCGCTCGCCGGACATCTTGTCCTTCCACGATTCGGACGTGGCGATGCGCAAATTGACGACCTTGCCGCCGTTCTGGAACGCCCGCGATTCGGGGTCGCGCCCCAGGTTGCCGACGAGAATGACCTTGTTGACGCTGCCCGCCATGACTTGCCCCGAAACTGTCTAGAGGCCGGCGAACACCGCCAGCCAGTATGTGATCCCGGCCATGATGTAGGCGGCGGCGAACAAATAGCCAACCATGAACAGCGGCCATTTCCACCCGTTCGTTTCCCGCCGGGTGACCGCGATCGTCGAAATGCACTGCGGCGCGAACACGAACCACATCAGGAAGGCGAGCGCGGTTGGCAGCGTCCAACGGCCGCGGATCTGGTCGGTGATGCGGTCGGCGCCGCTGCCCTCGGCATCGTCGATCGCATAGACGGTGCCGATCGCCGACACCGCGACCTCGCGCGCCGCCATCGCCGGCAGCAGCGCCAGCGCGATGTCGCGGTTGAAGCCGATCGGCTTGACGACATATTCGATGCCATGGCCGATGCGCCCGCCGATCGAATAATCGACCGGGCTGATCCCGCTGCCCTCGGGGGGCTTGGGAAAGCTGAGCAGCAGCCACAGCACGATCGTCGTCGCGGCGATGATCGTGCCGGCGCGCTTCAGGAAGATGATCGCGCGCTGCCACAGGCCGATCAGCACGTCGCCGATCCGCGGCACCTGGTATTTCGGCATCTCCATCATGAAGCCGGACGAGGCGCCCTTGGTAACGGTGCGGCGCAGGATCAGCGCGGCGACATAGGCGCCGGCGATGCCGATCACGAGCAGCGCGAACATCACCACGCCCTGCAACCGCACGAACGGCAACAGCGGCGTGTTGGGGATCATCGCACCGATGATGAGCGTGTAGACCGGCCAGCGCGCGCTGCACGTCATCAGCGGCGCGATCAGGATCGTCGTCAGCCGGTCCTTCTCGTCGTCGATCGTCCGCGTCGCCATGATCCCGGGAACCGCGCAGGCGAAGCTCGACAGCAGCGGGATGAACGCGCGGCCCGACAGGCCGACCGTCGCCATCAGCCGGTCCATCAGGAAGGCGGCGCGGACCATATAGCCCGACGATTCGAGCACGAGGATGAACAGGAACAGGATCAGGATCTGCGGCAGGAAGACGATCACCGCGCCGACGCCGGCGATCAGGCCGTCGGTCAGCAGCGAGCGGACGAAGCCGTCGGGCATCGAGGTCTTGATCGCATCCTGCAGCCAGCCGAAACCGGCATCGATCGCGTCGGCCGGCACGCTCGCCCAGGTGAACACCGCCTGGAACATCACGAACAGGATGGTGACCAGCAGCAGCGGCCCCGCCACCGGATGCAGCGCGACCGAATCGAGCATATGCGCCCAGCGTCGCCCCGCCGTCTCCGACACGGTCGCCGCGGTGGCGATCTGGCGGGCGCGGCGCTGCAGGTGGACGATGTCGTCCTGCGTCCCCGCGCCGACGTCGGGCGTGCGGCGCGCACCGCCGGCGAGCGCATCGTCCAGCGCCGCGCGCAGCGCGTCGAGACCGCGCTTGCGCACCGCGACGGTCGGGATGACGGGCACGCCGAGCTCGCGCGCCAGCACCGCCGCATCCAGCGTCAGCCCGTCGCGCTCGGCAAGGTCGACCATGTTGAGCGCGACCACCACCGGCAGGCCGAGCGCGATCAGCTGCAGCGTGAAGCGCAGATGGTTGTCGAGATTGGCGGCATCGACCACCACCACCAATGCGTCGGGCAGCCGTTCGAGACTGCTCGCGCCGGTGACGACGTCGCGGGTGACGCGCTCGTCGGGGCTGGACGGTTCGAGGCTATAGGCGCCGGGCAGGTCGATCAGTTCGACCGGGCGACCGTCGTCGAGCACCAGCCGGCCCGAATGGCGCTCGACGGTCACGCCGGGATAATTGCCGACCTTCTGCCGCGCGCCGGTCAGCGCGTTGAACAGCGCGCTCTTGCCGGCATTGGGATTGCCGACCAGCGCGACCAGCGGGGATGCGTGCACCGGTTATTCGGCGGGTAGCGCCGGGGCGACATGGATCGCACCCGCGACCGCACGCCGCAGCGCGACGGTCATCCGGCCGATCCGGCAGGCGATCGGCCCGCCGCCCAGCGAGGCGCGGTGCAGCACCTCGACCGGCACGCCCTCGTCGAACCCGAGTTCGCGCAGGCGCCGCGCCTCGGGCAGCGCCAGTCGGGTCCAGTCGATCGCGGCGACGGTCGCCGGCTGGCGCCGCGGCAGCGACACGAGGTCGAGGACGGTGTGAGCGGCGGGCACGACGGTACGCGACATATCCATGCTGCGAGTGATTATCATTTACGGTCGTGGGAGTAAAGCCGCACCGGCTCGCTTCGCCGCACGCCCGTACGACCGGTTTAGACGACCGGCCTAGACGACCGGATACCGCAGCCGGCCGACGAAGCGCGACAGGCTGGGGCGATGCTCGTAGCGCTTCACGAACGCCGTCTTGCCCTTTTCGAAGCGCATGATCCCGTCGATCCGCCGCGACAGGAAGGCGCGCGTGTCGGCATGGCCTTCGCTGTCGTCGTCGAGGAACACCGTCACCGTCGCGCCATAGACGCCGAGCAGGATCGTGCGCTTGGTGTAATGGTTGTAATCGGTCGCGGTGTCGCCGGCCATGCGCCACATCAGGTCGACGCTGCGCCAGCCGAGCCGCGCCGCGCGCGTCAGGTTCTGCGGCAGCGCGAGGATCGCGACGGCCCGGCGCAGCGATTCGCGGTTGATCGCCACCGCATCGAGTCGCGCCTCGACCAGCGCGGTGATCCGCGCGCGGATCTTCATCGCCGCCAGGGTTTCCGCCGGCAGCCGCTCCGCCATCTGCCGGTCGATTCCGGCGAACCACGCATCGATCATGTCGACCGCGCCGTCCGGGAAGGCGAGCCGCGCCACGTCGCGATCGATCCCGGCCGCGTCCGCCGCCATGTCGCGTGCCGCGTCGCCCCAGCCGTCGAACGCCGCATTGTCGGCGATGCCGGGCGCGAGGGCATCGCGGATCTCGTCGAGTGTCAGGTCCTGCGTCATGATCCCACCTCCTGCGCTACCGTCCTCGCCGGCGCAACCTCGGCGCGGCGCACCAGCACCAGCGCCAGTGCGACCAACGCCACGCCGACCCAATCCGGTCCCTGCAACCGTTCGCCATATTCGATCCAGCCGACCGCGCCGGCGACGATCGGCTGGACCAGCAGGCCGATGCCGACGACCAGCGGCGACAATTGGCCGAGCGCGAAGATCATGCAGCCCTGGCCCAGCACCTGGCTGACCAGCGCCAGCCCGAGCAGCGGCGTCCAGTGCTGCGGCGTCACCTGTTCGTGCAGCAGCAGCGCGAACACCAGCAGCGGCAAGGCGGTGGCGGCGCTCGCCAGCGCCAGCGCCGGCAGCGGCCGCATCGTCGCGCGCACCTGCGCCATGACGATGAAATAGACGGTGTAGAGAATGCCCGCGACGATACAGAGCAGGTCGCCGGCGAAGTTGCGCGGGTCGACCTGATACGACCGCCCCATCAGCAGGCCGGCGCCGATCGCGGCGAGGGCCAGTGCGATCCCCTGCGCCCGCGTCGGCCAGCTGCGCGCGGCGAGGAAGCCGTAAATCGGATAGATCAGGATGGCGGCATTGCCGAACAGCGTCGCATTGGTCATCGTCGTGCGCAGGATGCCGAGGTGCCAGCTGGCGAGATCGGCGGCGAAGGCGACGCCGCCGATCGCCAGCATCGCCCACATGCCGCGCGTCATCGCCACCGGCCGCGCGCCCCGCGCCAGCGCCAGCGCGGCGAGCAGGGGCATCGCCAGCGTGATCCGCCAGAATCCCGCCGCCACCGGCCCGACATCGGCAAGCCGGACGAACCACGGCCCGAACGCCAGCGCGACATTGCCGATCACCAGGGCCAGAAACGCGAGACCGACGGTTGCCGTAGCGTCAACCGCCACGGTTGCCGCCGGGACAGTTTTTCTTGGGGTCCGTGGCTGATGCATGCCGCCCTGTAGCCCCCTATTTCCCGTTCGTCAGGCCACTTACGGAGCAACCATGCCGAGCCTTTTCGATCCCATCCAGCTGGGCGACATCCCCGCCGCCAACCGCATCCTCATGTCGCCGCTGACCCGCGGTCGCGCCACCGACGATCACGTGCCGACCGACATCATGGTCGATTACTATCGCCAGCGCGCCGGCGCCGGGCTCATCATCAGCGAAGGCACCGGCATCAGCCGGCAGGGGCTCGGCTGGCCCAACGCGCCGGGCCTGTGGACCGAGGCGCAGGTCGAGGCATGGAAGCCGGTGACCGCGGCGGTGCACGAGGCCGGCGGCCGGATCGTCGCGCAGATCTGGCACATGGGCCGGCTGTCGCGGCCCGACGTGATCGGCATGACGCCGCTGTCGTCCTCGGCGACGCGCGCGCCCTATCACAAGCCCGAAAACCCCTATGGCGAGGCGCAGGCGGCGACGCTGGACGACATCAGGCGCGCGCAGGACGATTATGCCTCCGCGGCGACCAACGCGATCCGCGCCGGCTTCGACGGCGTCCAGCTGCACGGCGCCAATGGCTATCTGATCGACCAGTTCCTGCGCGACGGCACCAATCTGCGCGACGACGATTACGGCGGCAGCCCCGAAAACCGCATCCGCTTCATGCGCGAAGCGGTGGCGCGCGTGATCGACGCGATCGGCGCGGGCCGCACGAGCATCCGCCTGTCGCCGAACGGCGAGACGCAGGGGGCGGACGACAGCGACCCCGTCAGCGTCTTCGTCCCCGCCGCCGCGGCGCTCGATGCGCTTGGCATCGCCTTCCTCGAGCTGCGCGAACAGGCACCCGACGGCACCTTCGGCAGCAGCGACGTGCCCAAGCTCAGCCCCGCAATCCGCAAGGTGTTCAAGGGGCCGCTGATCCTCAACCAGGATTACAGCCGCGACGCCGCGCAGGCGGACCTCGATTCGGGCGTCGCCGACGGCATCGCCTTCGGCCGCAAGTTCATCGCCAACCCCGACCTCGTCGAACGCTTCCGCCGCGGCGCCCCGCTCAACGCGGACGATATGAAGACGTGGTATTCGACGGGTCCGGAGGGTTACACCGACTATCCGGCGCTCGAAACCGAAGCGGCGTAACGACCGACCTGCCCCTCTCCCGTTGCGGGAGGGGGGCAGGGTCAGGCGCGGCGCAGTTCCGGGACGAGCCGCTTGAGGTCCGCGGGGGCGAGGCGGCGGACGTCGAGCGCGTCGACGCCGGCGACCAGGATCTCGCCCAGCCGGCGTTCGCCGGTGTCGATCAGGATGCCCTCGGCGGTGGAGCGCAGCGCGACCCAGGCGACCTCGCGCACCGCCATCCTCTTGCCGTCGCGCTTCATCACCGCGACGCGGCCGGCACGGTCGACCGCGAGCGCGCCGCCGCCATCGGCACCGACCACCGCGCCCTGCGTCGCAAAGCCGGCGAGCGCCTGTTCTGCCGCGTCCGCCGCCTCTTCGGGGCTGGCGATCCGCGTCGTGCGACGTCCCAGCAGCCGCCACGCGAGCGCAACGGCGGCCAGCACCGCGACCACGCCCGCCGCAATGCCGATAAGGAGCATGTCGTCGGTCACGTGGGGCTCACTGCCCGCCGGCCAGCGCGTCCAGCGTCGGCCGCATCCCCGACAGGTCGTAGCCGGCGGCGCGGGCCTGGCCGACCAGCAGGTCGGGATTGCGCCCGGCCTTGGCCGCGGCCAGCGCCCACAGGTTGCAGCTGCGCGTGCCGGAGCGGCAATAGGCGAGCACCGGGCCGTCGGCCGCGGTCAGCGCCTGCGTCATCGCGTCGATCTGCGGGTGCGAGAATCCGGCATGGGTGATCGGGATCGCGACATAGGCGAGCCCCGCCGCCTCTGCCGCCGCGCGGATCGCATCGCCGGCCGGCTGGCCCGCCTCTTCCTCGTCGGGACGGTTGTTGACGATCGCGACGAACCCCGCCGCCTTGATCGCGACGATGTCGTCGACGGTGATCTGCGGAGCGACGCTGACGGATTCGTTGATGGTGCGGATGTCGGCCATCCGGTGCCGATACGCGATCAGCCGTGGCGCGTCAGCTGTTTTGGTCGGCTTTGGATGGCTTTGCGACAGATCGTATGGCGCCGGCCTCAGCCCGTGGCGCGGATCACGTCGAGGAAGGCATCGCCATAGGCGTCGAGCTTGCGCGCGCCGATGCCCGACAGGTGCATCAGCTCGGCGCGGCTCGCCGGCCGCTGCGCCGCCATGTCGCGCAGCACCGAATCGTGGAAGATCACATAGGGCGGCACCCCCGCCGCCTTGGCGAGGTCGCGGCGGCAGGTGCGCAGCGCCTCAAACAGCGGATTGTCCGCCGGATTGGCGGCGACGCCGGCATCGCGCTTCCGCGACCGCGTCCGCTTCGGCGGCAGGACCAGCGTCACCCGCGCGCCCTCCTTCAGGATCGGGCGCGCGCCCGGGCCGAACTCCAGCCCGCCATGCGCATTGGTGCGCAGCGCGTCGCGCAGCAGCAACTGCCGCGCCACCGGCTTGACCAGCGCCGCCTCCTCGCCCTCGACGATCCCCCAGACCGACAGCGTCTCATGGCCGCGATCGACGCTGCGCTCGGTCGACTGGCCGAGCAGCACCTGCTCGATATAGCCCGCGCCGAACAACTGCCCGGTGCGGAACACCGCCGACAGGAATTTCATCGCGGTCTGCGTCGCGTCGACCGCATCGGGACTGCCGAGGCAATTGTCGCAATTGCCGCAATCCTCCAGCCGGTCCTCGCCGAAATGCTTGAGCAGGATGCGGCGGCGGCACCCCGCCGTCTCGACCAGCGCGCCGAGCGCGGCGAGGCGCGTGCGCTCGCCCGCCTGCCGCTCGGGCTCGACCTCGCCGATGCGCTGCCGGGCGCGGGCGAAATCCTCCGCGCCCCAGAACAGGTGCGCCACCGCCGGATCGCCGTCGCGCCCGGCGCGGCCGGTTTCCTGATAATAGGCTTCGATCGATTTCGGCAGGCCGGCATGCGCGACGAAGCGGACGTCGGGCTTGTCGATCCCCATGCCGAACGCCACCGTCGCGCAGATCACCATATCCTCGCTCGCGACGAAATCGGCCTGGTTCTTCTGGCGGATGTGCGCGTCGAGCCCGGCATGATAGGCCCGCGTCGGCCGCCCGGTCCGTGCCAGCGCCTCGGCCAGCTTCTCGGTCGCGGCGCGGGTCTGCGCATAGACGATGCCGGGGCCGGGCGTCGCGGCGATGACGTCGGCGATCTGCTTCGACGTGTTCGCCTTGGGGGTGATCGCATAGCGGATGTTAGGCCGGTCGAAGCCGGAGACGATCAGCCCGTCCTGCGGGATGCCGAGCTGCTGCAGGATGTCGCTGCGGGTATGCTCGTCCGCCGTCGCGGTCAGCGCCAGCCGCGGCACGTCCGGAAACGCATCCATCAGCGGCGCGAGCAGGCGATAGTCGGGGCGGAAATCATGGCCCCATTCGCTGACGCAATGCGCCTCGTCGATCGCGAACAGGCTGAGCTTCGCGCTGCCGAGCAGCTCGCGGAAATGCCCGGTCGAGGCGCGTTCGGGCGCGATATAGAGCAGGTCGAGTTCGCCCGCCCGGAACCGCGCGATCGATTCGGCGCGATTCTGGTCGGCGCTGGTCAGCGTCGCGGCGCGGATGCCCACCGCCTCGGCGGCGCGCAGCTGGTCGTGCATCAGCGCGATCAGCGGGCTGACGACGACGCACGTCCCCTCCAGCATCACCGAGGGCAATTGGTAGCAGAGCGACTTGCCCGCGCCGGTCGGCATCACGCCCAGCGTCCGCTCGCCCGCCAGCACCCGCTCGACCACATCCGCCTGCACCCCGCGAAAACCGGGAAAGCCGAAGACGCGCGACAGGGTGGGCAGGGGATCGGGGATCATCGTTCGGGCATGTAGGCGCGAGGGGCGGCAGCGTCGAGGCTCGGTTACCGGTGGCTCATGACGGTCGCTATCGATCCTCAGAAGGTGAGTGCACCCTGCTGATGTCGGAGAGCCGAGATCTTGTTGGTCAGACGAATTTTCTGTTCCGCCTTATCCCTCGCCGTGGCGGACATCATCGCGATCAACCGGTCAAGACCGTCGAGGTCGGAAACTCTGACAAATTCCTTGTTCTTATTCACGAACACGACGGATTTCTTGTTCGCGCCCAGCAATTCGATGACATTCGATAGCGTTCCGGTGCTGCGCGAATCCCAGATCATGAGACCGTAGTCGGCAGCCTCGGCCATCGCGAGATCTTTGGCCGTAAACCAACGACGCGTGCCTGATGGGGCGTCGGGATATATGTGCTCCACCGGCCAGTCGCCGATGTTGTTGCGGGGCTTGTCACCACTGCAATAGACGGTGACAGATGCGGTTTGCAGGTCTGCCAGAACGCGCTGGATCGCGGTGTCGGCACCATCCGCATCGCCGACGACGACCGCCATGTCGCGGTCGACGGCATTGGTGATGCGATCGCATACGACCGGATGCAGCCGGCTGATCGCGATCGATCCTGCGATGAACACCGTCCCGCTGGTCGGCACCGTTACCTCCAAGTCAATACGGCCACATACACCATTCTGATCTTGTGCGATGTCCGCAGGGCATCGCAAGCGGCGTCGAGAGAAGCGCCGGTATGGATCAGATCGTCGATAAGTAGCACGTCAAAATGCCCGTCGCCGAGGCTGTCGTCTTGAATCGAGAAGGCATCGGTCAAGACTGCATCCTTAGCTTGCCGATCGTTAAGGTTCTTGAGTTGCGGTGTCGCGGATTTTTGGATCACTCCCGCATCCATCCGAACGCCGATCCGCTGACTGACTTCGCGCGCTAGCTCCGTGACCGGTTGACGCGATCGCAGCGCGGATGCCGGCATCGGGACGATCAGGTCGATACGCCCCAACACCGAACGTATCTGGTGTGCCATGGCGTCTGCCAGATCCGGCAGCTGCTTCCAGCCGTCACGGTATTTGAGCTGGAACAAAGCCTCGCCGATGTCAGTCCGCGTCGTGTCGAACTGAGGGTGCCCATTGTCATCGTCCCCGATATAGACGCTCGACAACGTGTGCTTGTCCAGCGCAAAGCCTCGGTCCCAGCGACCTTCGATTATTTTCACGTCACACCTCCCCACCCGTTCCTGGCCGGAATGTGTATGTGGGTCAGTCTGGCGACACTAAACTCGCTTCTAATCCATTCTGGAGGCGTCTATTCCGCCGCCAGCGCGCCCCGTTCGTCATTGGCGCTCGCGCCGGGCACGTCGTCGTCGCGCTCCTGCGCCTGCCGCGCCCACATCTCGGCATAGAGGCCGCCCAGCCGCAGCAGGTCGCCATGCGTGCCGCGCTCCGCGATCACGCCGCCGTCGAGCACGACGATCTGGTCTGCGTGCACCACGGTCGACAGGCGGTGCGCGATGACGATCGTCGTCCGCCCGCGCTCGATCGCCTGCAGCGTCGCGAGGATGTCCGCCTCGGTCCGGCTGTCGAGCGCGCTCGTCGCCTCGTCGAGGATCAGGATCGGCGGGTTCTTGAGCAGCGTCCGCGCGATCGCGACGCGCTGCTTCTCGCCGCCCGACAGCTTGAGGCCGCGTTCGCCGACGCGGGTGTCATAGCCTTCGGGCTGGCGCTCGATGAAGCCCGCGATCGCCGCGCCCTGCGCCGCACCCTCGATCTCGGCGCGGCCGGCGCCCTCGCGGCCATAGGCGATATTGTAGCCGATCGTGTCGTTGAACAGCACCGTGTCCTGCGGCACGATGCCGATCGCGGCGCGCAGCGAGGCCTGCTGCACGTCGCGGATATCCTGCCCGTCGATCGTGATCCGGCCTTCGCCGACGTCGTAGAACCGGTACATCAGCCGCGCGAGCGTCGACTTGCCCGCGCCCGACGGCCCGACCACCGCGACGGTGCTGCCGGCGGGGATGTCGAGGTCGAGTCCGTGCAGGATCGCGCGCCCGGGATCGTAGCCGAAGCGCACCTTCTCGAACCGGACATGGCCCTTGCCCACCGCCAGCGGCGCGGCGCCCGGCGCATCGACCACCTCGGCCGGCGTATCGATCAGCGCGAACATGCTCGCCATGTCGATCACCCCCTGGCGGATCGTGCGATAGACCATGCCGAGCAGGTCGAGCGGGCGGAACAGCTGCGCGAGCAGGGTCGAGACGAACACGACGTCGCCCGCGGAAAACCGCCCCTGGCTCCAGCCCCAGGCGACATAGGCCATGCCGCCGCCGAGCATCACGTTGGTGATGAGCGCCTGCCCGACGTTGAGCCACGCGAGGCTGTTTTCCGACTTGGTCGCGGCGGCGGCATAGGCGGAAATCGCCGCATCGTAGCGCTTCGCCTCGCGCTCCTCGGCGCCGAAATACTTCACCGTCTCGAAATTGAGCAGCGAATCGACCGCATGCGCCACCGCGCCGGTGTCGAGGTCGTTCATCCGCGCGCGCAGCGCGTTGCGCCAGTCGGTCACCTTCTGCGTGAACAGGATATAGACCGCGACCATCGCCACCGTCGCCGCGACCAGCGGCCAGCCGAAGCTGTGCCAGAAGATGCCGAGCACCAGCGCCAGCTCCAGCACCGTCGGCGCGATGTTGAACAGCAGGAAATACAGCATCGTATCGATGCTCTTGGTGCCGCGCTCCACCACCTTGGTCACCGCGCCGGTGCGCCGCTCCAGATGGAAGCGCAGCGACAGGCCGTGCAGGTGGCGGAAGACGTTCGCCGCCAGCCGCCGCGTCGCATCCTGCCCGACGCGTTCGAACACCGCGTTGCGGGCATTGTCGAACAGCGTCGTCGAAAAGCGCGATGCCGCATAGCCGACCACCAGCAGGATCACGATCGTCGCCAGCCCGCGATCCCCGACCGCCATGCGGTCGACCGCATATTTCAGCGTATAGGCGGCGCCAAACACCTGGACGAGCTTGCTCATCACCACCAGCGTCATCGCGCCGACGATCCGCGCTTTCAGCCCGGCCTGACCCGCGGGCCAGAGATAGGGGAGGAAGCGGCGAAGGGTCGGCAGCAGCGGCTGGTCGGCGCGGGTGTGGCTGGTCGGATCGGCGGGAGGCATTGCACCGCATGTAGGGGCGTCCGGCCCGCGGCGAAAGCGAGCGCGCGGAACATAATGCCACCCCCGCGGATTTTACCGCGTGAGAGTGAGGCGCATATGGAACCCCTGTTCTACGTCATGGCGATCATGGGCTGCGCGGACGGCAACGTCCAGTGCAGCGAGGCTCGGATCGTCCCGACCCGCTACCAGTCGATGGCGCAATGTCGCGCGGCGCTGCCCGATCAGCTCGCCCGCAACACCGACGTTCCCTATCCGATGATCGGTGCCGCCTGCCGCACCGCGGGCGCGCAGATCGCGAAGGCGGACGCGAAGGTGCGCACGCTCTGACGATCGGCTCAGGCCGGCCGGCGCCATAGCGTCGGATCGCGCCGCACGTCGGCCAGTGCATTCCGGCCCCGCGCATTCCGCCACGCCTGCGCGATGAAGCGCAGCTTTTCCGCCTTCGACGTCGTCACCCGCCGGTCCCATGCCGCCGCGCCACGACCGGCGACCTTGCGTCCGATCGTGCCATAGATATCGGCGGCGGCAAGCACCGCCCAGGCCGAGCGGAACGACAGCGCGCGTGTCCCGATCCGCGCGCTCGCCTCGAACTGCGCGGCGCGGTCGGTCAGGCGCATCGCCAGCACGGCGAGTTTCGCCGGGTCGGCCATGATCGCGTCGGGCGCGATATCCATCTCCGCCAGCCAGTCGGTCGGCAGGTAGCAGCGCCCCGCCGCCGCATCCTCGGCGATGTCGCGGGCGATATTGGCCAGCTGGAACGCCAGCCCCAGGTCGCAGGCCCGGTCGAGCACCGCCGCATCGTCCGGGTCGACGCCCATGATGACCGCCATCATGCAGCCGACGACGCCGGCGACATGGTAGCAATAGGTGAGCAGATCGTCCTCGGTGCGCGGCCGCCAGTCCTCCGCATCCAGCCGGAATCCCTGGATCAGGTCGTGCGCGTAGCGCGCCGGCAGCCGCGTCTCGCCCGCGACGATGCGCAACGCGTCGAAGGCGGGCAGGCCGATCGCCCGGCCGGCGAGCGCCGCATCGGTCAGCACCGCCATCGCCGCGATCCGCTGCGGCGCATCCTCGACCACCGACATGGTGTGGCCATGGTCCTGCCCGTCGGCGATATCGTCGCAGGCGCGGCACCAGGCATAGAGCAGCCAGGCGCGCTCGCGCGTCACGGGATCGAACAACAGGCTCGCCGCGGCGAAGCTCTTCGATCCGCGCGCGATCGATTCGTGCGCGGTCGCGACGATGGCGTCGCGGGAGGGCGCGTCGCGGGAGGGCAGCGCCTCAGAGGTCAGACGTCTTCATCCGTACGATCGGCTGGGTCGGCACATGCGCCGCCATCTTCGCCAGCAGCCCGTCGAGCGTGTCGTCGACGATCAGCAGGTCGCGATGCTGCGGCCGCAGGAAGCCGACCTCCGCCGATTTGTCCCAGAAGGCGATCAGGTGATCGTAATAGCCCGCGACGTTGAGCAGGCCGACCGGATCGGCGTGATAGCCGAGCTGCGCCCAGCTCAGCGCCTCCCACAATTCGTCCATCGTGCCGGTGCCGCCGGGGATGGTGACGAAGCCGTCGGCAAGATCGGTGAAGGCGGCTTTCCGCGCATGCATGCCCGAAACGACATGGAGTTCGGTCAGGCCGCGGTGCGCGACCTCGGCATCGACCAGTGCCTGCGGGATGACGCCGATCACCTCGCCGCCCGCCGCCAGCGCGCTGTCGGCGATCGCGCCCATCAGGCCGAGGCGGCCGCCGCCATAGACGACGCCGATGCCGCGCTCGGCGAGCGTGCGCCCGATCGCACGGGCGGAGTCGATATAGACGGGGTCGGCGGGCGTGGCGGAGCCGCAATAGATGGCGAGGCGTTTCATGTCCCCGCCGCTACGCCGATGAACCGGCGCGGGCAAGATCGCGGTACCGCGTCAGCGCGCATCCGTCCGCCAGCGATCGCGCAACGCGGCGAGGTCCGCGGCCGTGGCATCGGGCCGCGCGGCGGCGGCCTTGCCGTCGCGCAACCGGGCGCGGTCGCGCTCCGGCGGATCGACCCGCCGCACCCGCACCGCCGCGGTACCGGCCGCCCGTATGCCGAGCAGCTCGGCCGCCCCGCGCGACAGGTCGACGATCCGCCCGCGCGCGAACGGTCCGCGATCGTTGACACGGACGAGGATCGTCCGCCCGGTGGCGAGCGACGTCACCTCGACATAGCTCGGCAGCGGCAGGGTGGTATGCGCGCCGGTGATGGCCTTCACGCGGAATTTCTCGCCATTGGCGGTGCGGCCGCCGGACTCGTTGCCGTACCAGCCGGCGAGCCCGAGCGCGTCATACGCCGGCGCGGCGGCGGGCGTATAGGTGACGCCACGGACGGTGTACGGCCGCCCGATCGTAACCGGGAAATCGCTCACCGGCCGATACCGGCCACCGCAGGCCGCGAGTGCAAGCGAGAGGGCGAGGGCGAGGGCGAGGGCGGGGAGACCGAATTTATGCCTGAGCGTCATGCGTCCCTTCTTCTCCCCTCCCGGGAAGGGAGGGGTCGGGGGTGGGGTGGCCCGCCATATTCCTCGACGGCTGCCAGAATCGCCGCTGCCACGCCATCCGGATTGCCCACCACGTCGGAATTCCAGAAGCGGATGACACGCCAGCCGAGGCCCTCCAGAAACGCCGTCCGCGTCGCGTCGGCCGCATTGTCCGCATGCTGGCTCCCGTCGAACTCGACCGCCAGCTTCGCGCTGCGGCAGGCGAGATCGACGATGTGGCGCCCGACCGGAAGCTGCCGGGTGAACCGCGGACGAAAGGACCGCAGGCGCAGCCATATCAACCGCTCCGCTTCGGTCGCGTTGGTGCGCAGCGCGCGGGCATGGGCGGTCATGCGAGGGGCGATCCGCGGCATCGCCCAAGGCTGGCCGATCGCGATGCGGAGGGCAACCCACCCCCGGCCCCTCCCTTGTCAGGGAGGGGAGGCCATCACCGCCCGCCCAGCATCAGCGCCGCGGTCGCCTTGGCGCTGCCCACCACGCCCGGAATCCCCGCGCCCGGATGCGTGCCCGCACCGACG
>Ga0209630_10000608_pt1 | contig 40988 bp, 52 predicted proteins | sample COG_01_FD_184745 | JGI IMG/M metagenome (GOLD analysis project Ga0209630, IMG submission 184745) | Pelagic Microbial community sample from North Sea - COGITO 998_met_01 (SPAdes) (version 2) | ecosystem: Environmental > Aquatic > Marine > Neritic zone/Coastal water | place: Helgoland, sampling...
CTTCTGGTTGTGGAAAATCAACTCTCTTAAGAATAATTGCTGGGCTTGATACCCAGAATAGTGGAAGCATTAAGATTGGAGACAACACTGTAGATAATTTGCATGCAAGCCTTCGTGACATTGCTATGGTCTTTCAGTCATATGCCTTATATCCACACCTGTCTGTTGCCGAGAATATTAGTGTACCCCTCCGTATGCGCCGATTAAACTTTCTTCAACGTTTTCCACTTATCGGACAATTCATTCCCGGCGCAAAAGCTGCTCAATCAAGTATCAAAAAGGATGTAGATGAAGTAACCGAAATGCTAGGTATTGAGGAACTACTTAATCGCAAACCTGGCCAACTTTCTGGTGGTCAGCGCCAACGAGTTGCTGTTGGCAGAGCCATGGTTAGGCATCCTCAAGCATTCCTCATGGATGAACCTTTGTCCAATCTTGATGCTGAACGGCGGGTACACATGCGTGCTGAAATAGCTGAATTACACCGCCGATTGGAATCCACTTTTATTTACGTTACACACGACCAAGCAGAAGCAATGACCATGGCTGACCGTGTCGCAGTAATGATGGATGGTGACTTACTCCAAGTTGACACGCCAAGAAATATTTATGCAAATCCAGTAGATATTCGAGTTGCAGAGTTCATTGGCAGTCCCAAAATAAATATACTCCCAGCCCAAGCAGGTCAGACGGGAGAAGTAAATATTGGAAAAATGGCTCTGGCAGGCGTGATATCAACTGTCAAAAATAGTGAAATTCAAGTTGGGGTTCGCCCTGAGTCAGTTACCCTAGAGTCTAAAGACTTTCCTGGATTAGCCTGCCGCATTGTGCACCATGAAAATTTGGGTTCAGAGGCGTACTTTCATGTTGAGTTAGACAGTGGGGAAAGAGTTATCTCCCGAATGGATGCATCGGCCATTGACCAGTTCACAACGGGCCATGAAGCCTCCGTCAAAATTAGCTCAAAAAATGTACTTATTTTTGACAACGATGGCCAACGCATCGCCACTAGTAATGAGGTGGTGGCGTGAAAGAAGAAGTAGCAGCAACCGTCAGTGCTCCCCATGTAAACTCCAGTTTAAAGCGGGCTGAAAATCGTGCAAAGTGGGTAAGCTATTTGTTTTGTTTCCCTGCTGTGACCTTGATGTTTATAATTTTATTGGTACCTATTTTTGTTGCAGCCGGTCTTTCCTTTACTGATTACAGCCTTGGTAATCCGGACATGAACTGGCTTGGTAGCAAAAATTACGAAGTTATATTTGGTCGCTCAAGTTATCAAAAAATGATCTGGGCAACCGTTACCTATGTTGTTGTAGTGGTCCCAGTATCAATTGGCTTAGGTCTTGGAGCTGCAATGCTCATTAATTCAGTTGGCCGATTAGGTGAAATTTACAAGACCATTTATTTTCTCCCAGTGATGGCAGCGCTGCTTGCTATGGCCCTAGTTTGGGATTTGGCGTTACACCCAACTGTTGGAATCATCAATGACTTTCTCAGTCTTGGTTGTGGTTCGGGGGTTGAAACTTTTTTTAGCTTTGGATGGATACCGTTTGTAGATGGCTCACAAAGTTGGTACGCGACTAGTTGTGCCGACGAATTTCCTAACTGGATTGGGGATAGGGATTACACCATGCCAGTTATTTGTTTCATAGGAATATGGCAGGCCTTCGGTTTTAACATGGTGCTTTATTTAGCCGGTTTGACGGGTGTTCCAAGAGAACTATACCACGCAGCAGCTATTGATGGAGTTACCAATGGCTGGGACCAATTCCGTTTGGTAACATGGCCAATGCTTGGACCAACAACAATTTTTGTGGTGACAATTACATCAATCAATTCATTTAAGGTATTTGATACAGTCGAGGCTTTAACCTGGGGTGGACCAGCTAAGTCAACTTACGTGATGATGTACGCTATTTTCGAAAAAGCTGTTAAAGAAAACCTTGTTGGTTTTGGTTCTGCCATTACTGTCGTTTTCCTTGGGTTCGTCCTTATAATTACTTTTACTCAGCGTTACCTAGTGGAAAAAAGGGTACACTATTCATGATAAATAATTTTTCTGCCACTCAAGCCCTTAGACATACGATACTTATAATTGGTGCGCTGATTGTTATCCTGCCTTTCTATGCAATGTTGAGCTACTCCATGAAATCTCCCCATGAGATTGAGACCAACACAGGTGGTTTTTTTGGAGACCAAAAGCCAATGGTTGATGAGTGGTGCGTTAAAGCAAACAATCCAAGTGGTGTTCGTCCCTCCGAAGAATTAAAACAGTCCTGCACCAAAACTCCTGTTGTATTTAACTATCAAAGTGCCTTTACGAAAGCGCCACTAGTTCGCTACATGCTTAATGGTGTTTTTGTAACAGTATCCATTTTTATCATTCAGGTTCTCATAGCTCTGCCTTGTGCGTATGCCCTAGCCAAGTTGAAATTTTGGGGGCGAGACGCCGTGTTTATGCTAGTCTTGTTCTGTTTGCTAATACCAGTGCACGCCATTGCTTTGCCACTCTATATTATGTTGTCTAAAGTTGGGCTTATTAATAGTTATGCAGCACTGATTATTCCGTGGACAATTTCAGTTTTTGGCATATTTCTCATGCGTCAGTTTTTTATGACAATACCTGATGATCTTATTGATGCAGCGCGAATTGATGGGATGAGTGAGTTTTCCATCGTCTGGAAAGTCATGTTGCCTTGCGCCATCCCAGCATTAATGGCTTTTGCTATTTTCTCAGTAGTGGCACACTGGAACGACTATTTCTGGCCACGCATAGCCGTGACTTCTGATCGTAATTATTTCACACCTCCTTTAGGATTGCGCATGTTCAAAGGTGACAGTGATGGAGATGTTTATGGGCCTATGATGGCTACGGCTACTATAATAGTAACGCCATTGATCGTTGCTTTTTTGTTGGCTCAACGAAAGTTTATTGAAGGAATTACATTATCGGGTATGAAATAATCATATCAGATATAAAATAACCGTGGCCGCACGGGGGGTATAAGCAACAAATTATTGTTGCTTAGCCAAAACAAGACCCAAAAGGTTGCTAGGGCGGTCCTTGGCAACAGAAACTTTAACCTAGGAGTTAACTATGAAACGTATCTTTGCTGTCATAGCTGCTGCTTCCATGTCGTTGTTTGCAGCAACCTCTTCACAAGCGGGCGGTCATGCTGTCACAATTGAATTTGGATATCCGTACGCACACCTTTTTGATACTACTTATACTAAAATCATGAAGAGCTTTGAAAAAGATCATCCTAACATCAAGGTCAAGTTCCGGGCCACCTATGACGATTACGAGGACGCTACACAGGTGGTCTTACGTGAGGCTGTCTCCAACAGTCTGCCCGATGTAACCATGCAAGGCTTGAATCGTCAGGCTATATTTGTGGAAAAGGGTATTGCTCAGTCTTTAGAGCCTTTTATTGCCAAAGAAGCAAACTTTGCAAAAGACGGTTATCACAAGGCAATGCTTGATCTTGGAACTTTCGATGGAAAAGTTTATGGACTTCCATTTTCAGTTTCCCTTCCTGTTGGTTACTACAACATGGACCTGATGAAGAAAGCTGGAGTTAGCAAATTACCATCCAACTGGGGTGAAGTTATTAGCACTTGTAAGAAATTACGTGCAGGTGGAATTAAAAACCCAATCTTCTGGGGATGGAACATCACTGGTAACTGGTTCTTACAAGCCTTGATGTGGTCTCAAGATACACCAACTATAAAAGGTGGAAAGATCAACCTTGGTGGTTCAGCTGGCCTTAAAGCACTTGAGCAAATGAAGGCTATTTTTGACGGCTGCAAGATGAAGAACCTTAAGTGGAAAGCTGCTCTTAAGTCCTTCTCTGCTGGTGAAATCGCCATGATGTACTGGTCCACATCGGCACTTGGTGCTGTTGAGCGTGCTAAAGGTGACTTTGAACTTAAAACTTATGAGTTCCCTGGTTTTAAAGCAGGACCCTTGGGACTGCCAGCTGGTGGTAACTCTGCACTGATGGTTTCTCAGTCCAAAGATCCAAAAGTTCGGGCAGCAGCTTGGACTTTCCTTAAGTACATCACCTCTGGACTAGGCGCTGCAGCTGTTGCTGAAACAACTGGCTACATGCCTCCAAACAAAGCAGCAAACGATATTATCCTTAAGGATTTCTATGCTGCAAATCCAAACAAGCAAACGGCCGTTCGTCAGGCAGGTTTGCTGCGTGAGTGGCAGGCTTATCCTGGTGATAAGGGCTTGGCTGTGACTCAGGTACTCTATGATGCCATGGAGGGAATTCTGTTGGGTGACCATACAGACATGAAGAAACTTCAGGCTGAGTTGCAAGAAGAAATCGGCGATATGCTGCCGAAGTAATGCTTGATCTGTAGAAAAAAGTTCTTTTTTTCTTCCTCGGAGGCTTTGCCACGGCTAACGCTTTGGTAAAGCCTCCATAGGAAGTTTTTTTACACTAAGATTTCGCCATTATTAGTTTCCGAATACAAGTAAGTAGATATTCTGTAACACCTTAATTAAAGTATCAGTTGCTACATTTTACCAAGATCTCTGAGGTAAAATATTTTACCCTAGCACTTGGTTTGCAGAGAGCAAAAAAACAAATGCTCAGATAATATGAATAAACTCTCTTTGTTTTAAGATAGAGCCAGCCTAAATTGAATAAAAACTAAATAAACTTATAGTTTTCCTTGCGGCTTCTATACCGAAAGGTCCTACAATGCTCATTGCCCAAATAACTGATTTACACTGTACAGCAGCTGGTATGGAAGCCAAATTAGGGTGCGACAACAATAAAAATATTGCGCTCGCAATTGCCCGCATAAACGAACTTTCACCGCGACCAGATATCGTTTTAGCAACAGGTGATTTAACAGCCTCTGGGTCTCCTGAACAATATGAGACCCTTACAGATCTTCTTGAACCACTTGAGGTGCCACTCTACTTAATACCAGGAAATCATGACGAGCGTAGGCCATTACTTGATGCCTTTTCAGGTAAATATGGTCTTGAAGATAATGGTTATAATTATGTTCGAACTGTTATTGAAGATTACCAACTTAGGCTAGTCTCCCTTGACACCACAGTCCTCGGGCACCATCACGGGGCAATACCACAAGAAAGAGCTTCTTGGTTGGACCAAACTCTCTCTGAAATGCCCGATAAACCAACCCTTATATTCATGCACCATCCACCCTTTGAAACAGGCATCTGGTGGATGGACAGACTTGGTGTTCTCGACGGCCTTGAGCGTTTAGCAAAAGTACTAAACGACCACAATCAAGTTGTCGGAATTATATCAGGACATTTACATAGGACCATCCACGCCACATTTTCTGGTGTTCCCGTCACTGTCGCTCCTACGACTTGCTATTCAGTTGGTTTAAATATTCAAGTTGAAGGTTCTCCGGTGGTAACGGATGAACCTCCAGGCATGATGATGCACTTATGGCAGGCTGGTACTCTGGTTTCTCACAACCTTTTTCTCAAAAAGCACAACATTTATGATGTTGCCCCGCTGGTAAAGGATTGGCCTAGTCGCTGGAAACTAATGCAGAATAATGAGCCAATACCAAAGGCTCTAGGAGCAATTGGTGATAGCGTCGAATAGTCGGCCTTGGTAAGGTTCTTCGGCAAACACCTATGCATAAATCTTCATTTTGGCTTACAGGAACAGACTCGCTATAGTAAAAATTGGTTTTCCTAAGCCCTAGTTCATGCGATACAGGGATTTAAATTTTTTACAACTTATGGCACTTAGACAATAAAGCCGATATAGCTCAGTTGGTAGAGCACCTGATTTGTAATCAGGGGGTCCCGGGTTCAAATCCTGGTGTCGGCACCATATTTATCAAGGGCTTAGCAGTTAATTGCTAGGCCCTTGTTTCTTTTTAAGACTGCTAGGGGGACACCAGGGGGACAAAAAGAGCACTGAAATGAGGTGTTCCCCTACTCTTTCAATATTTCTTATTTATGTTGAGAAATTAAAAAACAACTCACCATTTTTGTTATTAGGAATTTTTATCTGATAAAGCATCTAAAATTGGACAATTAGGCCTATCATCACCCTGGCAGGCGGAAGCTAATTGACTGAGTTGATCTTTTAACATTTGCAACTCTGATAATTTGACATTTATTTCTGAAATCTTTTCTAGGGTTAGCGCTTTAACTTCTTTGCTAGAGCGTTCTTTGTTTTCATAAAGCGCAAGCAGTTCTCTACAGTCATCCAAACTAAAATCAAATTTGCGTGCCTTTGCTAAAAATTGAATTTTTGCCAAGTCAGCTTCAGAAAAATCTCTGTAGCCAGTATTAGCGTCTACTTGTGGGTTAATGATGCCAATGTCGCTGTAGTATCTGACAGTTTTCACGGTTAAACCAGATAAGGATGCCGCTTTACCAATGTTCATTTTTTTGCCTTGTCTCTCCTGTTAGAGGAGAGTTTATAATTTAAACGATTGGAGGTCAAACTTGCTGGCAATTTCATTAAACTTAGCCATTAATTGGCAGTGCAAACATACTTGGAAAACTGCGTCATACAATACATCATGGTGCTTGCTTGGTTGCGCCATAGGTGATTTGGCTACCATTGCCTACTTTCAGCTCATGGAAATTGATTGGCCTGTCTGGGCAATTATGAGCCTCGCTATATTTAACGGTCTTATAACTTCAATTATGCTTGAAACGATTATCTTAGCTAGACAGATGACGCTGAAATTCGCCTTTAAAACAGCAATTGGGATGTCACTAATCTCTATGGTTTCGATGGAAGCTGCAATGAATGTCACTGACTTTATGCTCACTGGTGGTGCTGTTCTTACTTGGTGGGTGATACCATTTATGCTTGCAGCAGGTTTCATTACACCTCTGCCCTATAATTACTGGCGTTTAAAAGCGCTTGGTAAAGCCTGTCACTGAGGTAAAGAATGTCTGATAAAAGCAAAGTGAAATTGATACCCGTCTTCCTATCCGTTGTAGTTATCTTGTTGATTGGTGGAGTTATATTCTACCTCTCATTACCAGTGAACAAAGCTGAAGCAAATATCACTTTAAAGCATGAAGACGGAGCTATCGTGGATTTAGGGCGAACTGTATACGCTGAAAACTGTGCATCGTGTCATGGTGTTGCTTTAGAGGGGCATGCCAATTGGCGGCAGAGAGATGCAGATGGTTATTTGCCAGCGCCACCGCATGATGAAACAGGACACACTTGGCATCATCCTGACTCTTACCTCTTTTTAATGACCAAATATGGCATTGAAGAAATTATTGGGAAATCATATCCCAATAACATGCCCGCATACGAAGATAAGTTAGTAGATGGTGATATCATTGCTGTCTTATCTTACATAAAAAGTACTTGGCCTGATCGTATACAACGACAACATAACCAATTAAACGCTCGCGTAAATGTTCAGTGGTGAGGATATCAATATATTTAAAAATCTTTTATTTGCCATCTTCTTAATTTTACCGATAACAGCAAATTCTCACTCTCCACTTGCATCATCCTCTCCTCAGAATGGCGAGACTTTAAATGCTCCTCCCACTGAAATTATCATGGTGTTCAAATTACCAGCCAAACTCATCAAGGTTAATTTGACGAAATTAGCAGATAAGCAAGAAAAACGTCTGTTAGGTGGATTGTTTGGTGGTGGTGATGGCGAGTTAGTAACGTTGGGCACGAGCTTCCTGATGAATATAGGCGTGCGTCAAATGATACCTCTGCCGTCTTTGGCGATAGGCGACTATTCACTTGATTGGCGTGCAATGGGTGAAGATGGCCATGTGATAAAGGGAGGCCTGACCTTTAAAATTACAGGTGGCTAATATGGACGTATGGATTATCATTAACCCTATCCTTAAAACGCTTTTATATGTTGCAAGCTTTGGGAGTGTGGGGAGCTTTTTGTTCAGTTTTCACTTTGGAAAACAGCTTTCAGAGCAGCAGCAGTCTTATTGCAATACTCTCTTAAATAAAAGTGCCTTAATTGGTTCAGTTATAACTCTGCTGATGATTTTATCTGTCGCTGGAAATCTTGGGGGTGACCTTATAAGTGTTATTGATTTATTGATGATTAAACTCGCTATTGAGTCTAAATCTACCATTGGTTATCTCACAGCTTTTGCAGGCTTTGTAATGATGCTATTAGCAAATAAAAAGAAAACCAAAGCTCAGCAAGTAACATTTTTCATTGGCTCAGTTGCTGTGCTGTGTTCATTCACGTTAGCTGGACATGCGCAATTAAGTGGAGTTCTCACACAATCACTTTTATTGTTGCATTTGTTTGGCTTAGCCTTCTGGCTTGGAGCTCTTCTTCCGTTTCATTGGATATGTCAACAATCTGATACATCCAACTTAATTAGCTTAGCCCACCGCTTTGGTGTTCTTGCCATATTTCATGTTGGGTTACTTTTAATTGCAGGCTTGACCTACGCTTACGTGTTGCTTGGCGATCTAAATCTCATTTTTACAACAAGCTACGGTAACGTGCTTCTAACAAAAATTGTGCTGGTAAGTTTGTTGTTGACTTTGGCTGCTCTTAATAAGTTTAAGCTCGTGCCTTTATTGAAAAAAAATCCAATACAGGGGGTAAGACGATTTAACTCTTCCGTACAATTTGAAATTACCCTAGCTCTCTTAATTTTACTTACTTCAAGTCTTCTGACTACGTCTTTAACGCTACCAATGGGAATGCGAAATATATAACACCTAATTTCCCACGTCCCTTATAAGCGCAGCCGGCTCATGACTGATAGGCTCCACCGACCCGTCTTGATTTTTCCACCCAACAACAAAGGGATGAGAATAAATTTGTTTGGAAGATTAAATTGATTAGGTCTTTAAATTATAAAATAACAACTATAGCTATTCTTTTTTTTTAACATTAGCTCTGTCATTGTCAAACCAGCCGTTATCAACCGAGAGATTATTATTTCCGTTTCACCCAACAAACTTAAGTCTACAAATAGCATTTCAATCAAGGCTGGGGGCTAGAAGATCACCTTACCCTGGTTTTGTTGCAAATAACTGTAGAGTCAAAGATTTTATAGCCTAAAATCTGCCTGACGCCAGGCCTCTAAAATGCCACTAGGTGCTAAATGCCACGTGTCCGTATGCCAGAGCCCATTAGAAAAACCTTTACCATCGTTTGTAATCTGACTTAAATCCAGAAATCCAAACCCATAAGACTTTGATTTAGCTTTCAGCACTCTGTTAAACTCTTGAACTAAGTCAGTGAGCTCTGTAATTTTTTTCTTTCGATAGCTGTCTCTGTGAATGTTGGGGCATGGAATTCCTTGAATGGTTATTTTGTGAAGATAAGGCGATGTTTTTTTCAAAATATAGTTCAAGTAGTTACTAACCGTATCATTGATAACTTGCTGTATTTTTTTCTCCGGGTTTTTTTTACAGTGAGGCAATACTCCAACATCAATCCTGCAGTCAATCTCTCCAACACTTAACAGTAGCTGTGATGTTGGAGGTAACGAGTCGATTATCTTCTCAAATTTATATTTAAATTTGTTCATTCCTTCTTGGCCTAGATCCCACTGTTTGCAACCCTCTATAAATTCGCACTTGCACAAAAAAATATCATTTGGAGTTTCTAGAGTAATACCTTGGTAAGAAAGAGTATGGCTGTCTCCTATCACATACATTATTTGTGTTGGTGGTAGTATCTTGTCTTTGCAATTAGAATCATGCCAATCCAAAAGAATTTCCAACCAATCCCAAAGAGTTCTTACGCCTTTCAATTCAAGTTTATGCCGATATGGATTTGATGAATCTGCAAAATGAGATGAAAGTAGCTGCCTACTACCTTTTAAATCATTGGTCATAAACTTGTGTATAGCCAGAGGTAGTCTTATCTCGGTGGCTATTTGCTCGTTACTTTCTTCCCATAATTTTTCGAGACTTAAATTGGCGGAATATGAAGTGTGTAAATAGGTGATGCATGATGAGTAATAACGAAAAAATTTTGGCTCTTTTGCATTTAACACTATTGCTTGCCTTAAGCTTGCTTCAGCTTCATCTAGTCTGCCTAGTTCTTGCAACGTGACTCCCAAGTTGCTATGGGCTTCGGCAAAGTCAGGTTTCAATGCTATCGCTTGCGTCAAGCTTGCTTCAGCTTCGTCTAACCTGCCCAATTCTTTGAGTGTAATACCCAAGTTGTAAGTGGCTTCTGCATAGTTAGGTTTCAACGCTATCGCTTGCGTGTAGCTTGCTTCAGCTTCGTCTATTCTACCCAATTCTTTGAGCGTATTACCCAAATTACTGTGAGCTACGGCAAAGTCAGGTTTTAGTTCTATCGCTCGCGTGAAGTTTGCCTCAGCTTCTTCTAATCTGCCCAATTCATGCAGTGTGTTACCCAAATTGCTGTGGGCTTCGGCATAGTCAGGTTTCAGTTCTATTGCTCGCGTGAAGTTTGCTTCAGCTTCGTCTAGTCTGCCTAGCTCTTGTAGCGTGTTACCCAAATTGCTTAGGGCTACGACATAGTCAGGTTTCAAGACTATCGCTTGCGTGTAACTTGCTTCAGCTTCGTCTAATCTGCCCAGTTCTTTTAGCGCGTTACCCAAGTTGCTATGGGCTTCAGCAAAGTCAGGTTTCAACGCTATCGCCTCCCTGCAACTTGCTTCAGCTTCGTCTAATCTGCCCAATTCTTTGAGCGTGTTACCCAAATTGCTATGAGCTACGGCATAGTCAAGTTTCAACGCTATCGCTTGCTTCAAGCTTACTTCAGCCTCTTTTAATCTGCCCAACTCTTGCAGCGTGACACCCAAGTTGCTGTGGGCTTGAGCATCGTCAGGGGTAATCTCAATTGTTTTTTCCTCGGCAAATACTGCCTCAGACGCCCTACCGGTTTTTTTTAGTACTGCTCCAAGTATCTTCCAACTGAAATTATGATGTGGAAATTGTATAGAAAGGGAGACAGCTGATTTTTCAGCTTCGTCATATCGTGCATTTTGATAGTGCCCTAAAAGGGTACTGAGTTGTTCCTGAGATGGACATACACTGCCAATGTATTCAGTTTCATTTATGAGTGTTAGCTGTCCCTCCAAAATATTAAAATTTTCACCTGCCAAACCCTGCTTTCTTGCCTGTTCAAGAACTTCTTTTGCATTTTCAAACTTTTTTTCTTTGATTAGGGCATCAACGTAACTAAGCCAAAACTGCTCTATCTTTGGGTTAGCTTCGAGAGCGATTTTAAATAACGGCAGTGCCACATCAGCTTTGTTTTCGGATAAGGCTAGTACACCAAGGTTGTGGTTCGCATCAGGGTGTGTTGGCTGTGACTGCAAGATGGACCGGTATAAACGTTCGGCATCTTGAAGGTTACCCTCTCTATGTGCGGCAACACCCTGTTGTAAAGCTTGTTGAGTCGTTAGTTCCATTAGATTCTCTCAAACGATGAAATAAAAATCGAAATTAGTATTAAAATAGCTGACCTAATGAACATAATTTTCCCCTTAAAAGAAACTAGAACTTGAAATCTATATTCATATTAAAGTATCAAGCTTACCCACTGTCTTTATTTTACTTACTTCAAGTCTTCTGACTACGTCTTTAACGCTACCAATGGAAATGCAAAATATATAACACCTAATTTCCCACGTCCCTTATGAGTGCAATCGGCTCATGAGCTATAGGCTCCACCGACCCGTCTTGATTTTTCCACCCAACAACCACGTGTTGGACAGTACTAGCAACAGAAACGCGATCTGACATTCTTGAAACAAGTCGATCTGCCGTTCGAGTGTTCTCGTTCAAGAGTTCACGATGAATTAGATGGAGAGTATCGTAGAGCACTCAAAAAGTGAAGAAGCACTGAAATGAGGTGTTTCCCCTACCCCTTCCAACATTTTTGTATTAAAGTTGATAGATGAAAACCCCTAACCACTAACCTCTGAACAATTGTCTGGTAATTTAAATGGCTAAGGTTACTCTGAGCAAGGTGACGAAAGACGACCTAATATTCAACGGAAGGCCCAAGATGTCTGATAAAAAAACTTCGCTCTCAGAAAGAGAGGCGAATCCTGCTACGAACCCAGCAGATGACAATTTCTCGTTTGGTGATCACGTATTTACGACAGAACAGGCGCATACATTATTCAAAGATGCTGGGATAAATCTTGATGACTGGGAAAATCCAACACGCGACAATTGGCGAAACCTTGCTGAGTATCTAGCTGATAGATATCATCCAGATTTCAGAGGACCTGTTGGTAATAGACGCCACAGGCACGCATCCTACTTAGCTATGCTATATGGCAACGTGAAATTCATTCGGGAGGATAAATGCCTGCCAAATGACAAAGCTGCCCTACAATATATCCTTTACAACTTTCCAGAAGTCTTAACTGGCTTTAAGCCTAAAAGTCACTTGCGGTCCCTATCAACTCTTGAGGCTGATCTAGAAAGAGCGCGAAAGTATATTAAAGATGGCAAGATAAGAGTTTAGGGATACAGCATAATAAAGTTCGGTTCTGAAACGATTGATTAGAACCGCGCAGTCTGTTTCCAAATGATCGTCCCATTTAAGCTGAGCTGTCGGCTCCACCGAACCATCTTCATTTCTCTACCCGACAACCACGTGTTGGACAGTGCTGTTCTGGATATGCTCGTTGTTTATTTCAGCCGACCAAACAAGCGTTCGCCGTTTTGGTGAGCGATCTGGTCTGCCACATACTTAGGCAAGTGCCCGAGCCACATGCGGTTCTCGTCAATAATACCTGGTAGCCCGAGCCAGCGGCCAACGTTCCATGTGTCCGATCCAATCATGAATCGGTCAGCGTGACGTATAAGCAAAGACTTCCATTTAAGATTGATTCCTTCGACATCAACAATCCCATCGTCATCGTCGGCTCCGAACTCACGCAAAGAGAGATCAGCCCAAAGTTTCCCTTGCTTGTCCATCATTCGACCAACAACATCGGGAGGGTCGAAACCGGCATGCGCCCAAATAATCTTGGAGTTGGGAGAAATCTCGAAGATCCGGGTGATCACGTCATGATCCGCATGCACTTGAATGAAGAGACCCCTATCGGCTACGCGGCGAATCAAATCTTGCACCTGCTCATCGGCGATATTAATTGGTGCATGAATATGTACCTCGCCAAAACCCATGTGTCCACCAGACTCGAGCGCTTCCTCTGCGCTCCTTAACCGATCTGGATTCTTGAACCAGCTCACACGATCTTTGTTCTCTTTGTAAGGTCGATAGAACGGTACGATGTGAACGCGGGGATGCTTTTTGTGCACCATCTTCAATGTCCCCTCATCGGGCGTAGAAGACATCAGTGCGGCGGTAATGCCGACTTCGTCCAAAAGACGAAGCGCAGCCTCGGTATCGATCATGTCCCAAGTCTGATGCGAGTAATGCACGTGAGCATCGAATAGTCGGCCTTGGTAAGGTTCGTCGGCGAATACCGATGATGCCACAGAAACAAGGGCTACAAACATCCAGAGTCTCATGGTCTTACGAAGATCGAACATGCTAGTATTGTAGCGCAAAGGACTAAGTTTTCCACAGCACTACAAGACTGCTAAAATTCGAAACATACTAAAAATGGCATGATTATTGGGGTCACGCCCAAAATTAGGTAGGTTTTATTTAATTTAGGGTCGTCTCTGGCATCTACAACCTTACCAGAATCATCATTTAACATGAACTCTGGAGTTAGCGAAGGAAAGGTGCCCAGAACGAGCATCGCAGCCCAGAACCACAACTACTTAACCGCAACCACCGTAAGGCCAAGCTCATTCTCAAGAGCCTGAATATCGTCCAACACATCATCTTGAATTTTTGCAGGTACGACGTCTAATGCATTGAGTGCAAGAAGTCTAAGTCCCGTTGCCTTCTCAACGTTTTGAACTTTCTGTAAATGATCAGTATCTAAGTCAGAAATTGCATACAGCATTCCACATCTCCCTAAAATAAAATCAATACAAAAAAAACAATACATCATTTGTTTGGGAAGGGGTCATAATTTTTTCCCCATAACCGGTGTAGCTTTTCAATGATAAAGTTACCAAGCATCTATTTTCGCTATAGACAAATAATAGACGCCTGAACACATTTAACAGGGCTATTGAATCCCCTCCTCTACCTAAATTGACACTAAAGGTTTGGCTGTGAATTTTTTAAATTAGGATTCTATTCCAATTTGTATTTCCCGCAAGGATGTGCTGAATAATAAGCCAAAGCCCTTTTATTTTATTAAGTATCTGCATGAGTAATTTTTTCGTATTGAGCCAAGTCAACGTTTACGATGAGAATAGGAATTCCCGTTCATTTAGAGGATTTTTTACAAACGACTAGATTGGTCTCACACTGCAAGTTTCTTTTTTTTAGGGAATAAATTATGAAATATATTTTTGCTACAGTACCGATTGCCTCATTTCTACTTACAGGCTGTGCATCAATCACTTCAGGAACATCACAGACACTTATTTTCAACATTTCTCCAACTGAAGCACGTTGTGAGTTGACTAGGACTGGAGACGGTCGGTTGTGAATTGTTACAAGTAAAAATACCAGTATTGAAGTTTCCAAAGATAAAGATGACATTTTGGTAGTATGCAATGCTCCTGGATATATGCAGGATACGCAACACATTGTTAGCTCGGCAACTGTTGCTGGTGTAACAGGTGTGTTACTTGATTTTGGTATTACTGACATGATAACCAGAGCAATGTACAAGTATCCTCAATCAATAAATATCAGTCTTGTGAAATCTTAAATATTTTAAATGAGACCTTTCCTCTGCTTACGATGCAGTTGAATCGTCTTCAATTCTATATGCATTAGCTATTAACTGGCATGTAAAGGGGATCTTGAGTTCAAATCCTGATGTCGGCAATGTGTTAAGGGCCTAGCAGATAATTGCTAGGCCCTTAATTCTTTTTAAAATCGATAGGGGGAGGACAAAAAAGCTACACATAGTTTAATCTCATTTTTTTAAATTTTTTACCTAGCATAGGTATAACGTACAACCTTTTTGCAAGTATCTAATGTAAGTTGCAAATTCTTCATGTCTTTGTTGATCATCATCATTTTAGTATTTGTTGCTGCAAATTTTAGCTCATCACGAGCGCTTACATTAGGGGTTTTTCGGTATTTACATTGCTTGTCGACAGAGCGTGCCGCATTTAATGATTTTTGCGAACGATAGTTGTCTCCTTCCGCTTTCTTGCCCATCGCTTCGTTGAAACCAGCAAAAACGCCTAAACATTTTACAGCGTTTAAATGATACTTTTTGTATACATTCATTCCTGTCGGACAGGACGAACCACTGGCTTGCGCTGTTTTCACTTGCTTTTGTGAGAGTGCCCTTTGAATCTTTCTAATTTTTATTTTGGCGCTCCTGAAATCCTGTTTCGCGGCAAGTTTGTACCACTTCAAGGCTGTTTCTGTGTTTTTCTTAACACCTTTTCCCATTTCATACTGAACACCAACCCAATATTGCCCAGCTGCATGGCCTTGCTTAGCTGCGTCATTAAACAATCTTTTTGCTTTAGCGTAGTCCTTCTTTTGCAGGCCCTCTCCAGAAAGATACATCCTACCAAGGGCAACTTGACCAAATGGGTTATTCTGTTTTGCAGCTTTCCAATATAAGATTACAGCCTTACCCATATCCTTTTCACCACCTAACCCTTTATGATACGTAGCACCTAGATTAATCTGAGCAAACGATAACCCTTGATCAGCAGCTAGTTTGTACCATTTTTTTGCAGCTCCCCAGTCTGTTTTAGCACCTTGTCCACGACTGGCCATTTGTCCCAAATTATATTGAGCAGCTGCAAGACCTTTTTTGGCCAACTGGTTGAAATCGCTGCTAGCTACTTCAAAATTACCTTCTCCATAAGCTACAGAACATTTCCCAGATATAGGAGCGTGCGAGTATTTCGTACCCGATAGACACAAGCCAAAAGCAGGTTCAGCTGCGTAACTTTGGGGAGCAAAACCCATTAAACAGATGGTGAAAAGTAAGAAGACGGGGAAGTCTCTGATCATGATAAATCCTAGTTAGGGTAGATAAAATTGCTAATTTATGTGCACAGTAACAATGATTATTAAACGTTAAAAATTTTAGGACTATATTGCCTTGGAATTCATTTTTGTTAGGAGCGAACAGTATTATTAACAAAAAATTCGTCACTTAACATATATAATTTTCTTTAAAACATTTCAAAAGACTTGACTAGAAATAATGATAAAAAATTTATAATATTATGATATTTAAATATTCGTAATTAGGGCAATTCTTATAATAAAATTTATTTTATATAGTCATATTGTAACATTTGGTTGTGAAAGAACGAGAGATGAAAAAATCAAATATACTCATTGGGTTTCTAGTTCTGTTCGTCAGTTCCTGCACCTCAACACCTGAGCCTAAAAAGACAAAAAACAACGATTCTATTAAGACAGAGTTTCTGGGTGGTGGTCTGTCGATTGCATATGACAAAAATGGTGAGTTTCAGTCAATCACCTCTATCTCGACCTCGAAGGTCACAAGCACACTCCCGTCTGCGGTAGAGGAAGCAATCAAAATTGCTACGTTAAAAGCACGTCGTCAAATAGCCGAGTTCATTGGCACGGAAGTGAAATCTCATCGTTTCACTTCTTCAATATCGAATAGTCTACAGGCTTCACAAATATCCGATAGTGACGATGCATCTAAAATTCGAAACACTATCGCTCTCAAGGTCCGAGAGAATATAACTCAGAAGTCCAATCAGATCCTGAAAGGAACTTTTGTTAAGAGTGAAAAACATGACAACGACAAAAATCTTGTGGTAGTGACCGTCGTATCGGGTATTGGTACTGTTGGAACGTCAGAACAACTTAAAAAACTTTTTGCCAAATAGGGACTAGCCTAGTTGTAATTGAAGTTTAATAGGCAAATTTGTTCTTCTTTTGGTCTTTGCATCCAGACAAGATAGTTACCTTCTTTGTTTGCCGTAAAATATCTGGATCGACGTCAAAGCGAAGGGTTCTTATTACTGGCCTCTGTGCTGCAAAAAATAGAATGCCAGAATAGTGATATGGCGCGAAAAAGTCGCATAAACCAAAAGGCGAGAACTCAAATTGTATTGGGTCTTGTAATTTTGAACGAACCATCATAGCAAACGACCTATCATATGTTTTAAGTGTGACAGATTGTGAAAGTATTCCACGCATTGGTCCCCAACGAATTTGAACATCGTTAGGGTCTTCGGATGATATATCACCCGGTGCTTTGTTTATAAGTAATCCGAACATATTAGATCCTGAATTAGGATCATCTGAAATATGTTTAAGAAAAGAAATTATCTCGGATCTAAAATTATCATTCCAGTCAATGGAATAAGAAAGAGAAATCTTAGCCTTTTCTGTCATGCTCGGAATTATCTTAATACTTTCTACTTTTGCTATCAGTCCAATAGATCGTATGAGTGAAAAATAATACTCAGTTAGTTTTCTTCGTTGTATAAGGGTTGCCTTCGCAGATGAAAATTGACCGTGTAATGAGTTTCCATCTACAATTTGTGTTGTTTTATTTGAAAAAATTGAGTCACGTATACCTAAAGGTTTCACTTTTGCCTCGATCGTGCATTCCACCACACTAGTGCCGGTGCATTTTTTTTTCTCATAGCTTTTTACAATTCCTGATGAATACATTCCTGCAAGATCGGTTAAGACCCTTTCATCTGACGCAGTTATCTCTGAGACAACCAAGACCCCCATCGCCTGTTGAACCGCAGCGATAATTGCTTTGTCAATTGCTTCATTTTCATCTTTTCCTGAGCCCTTACTTTGAACAGTGAGTTCGTTAGGTGTCATATAAGCGAAATAAAATTGTATTCCGCGAAGAACATATGATGCAGCCTGAATTTCAGGGGGAAGTGTGATTGCTTTACAAGACGTAATTATAGGAATTAACAAGAACATTAAAATCAAAGAACGCATCTTAGAGAGGAATATGCAGAAAAAAATTATTTGTTTTTTTTGCAAGTTCATTTGAAATGGCCGTAATCTTTTATTGGTTGGAGTGCTTATGTTAAGTTCTTATGTGTCCAGAATAGAGTATAATCGGCTCAATAAATATTATTATGCTGTTTAGGATGAATAAAGTTTGGGGTTCTTTACTCAAACTATGTGTAAAAAAGCAGCTAAAACTTACGAACACTTTAACCAATACTATAATGGGTAATTAGGGGTTTCAATAGACCTGTGAAATAGGCTTTTGTATTTACTACAAGTGTTTTTTTAGATTAAAAAAAAGAAACAAGGGCCTAGCAATTATCTGCCAAGTCCTAAAGAATTGTGCCAGCTCAAATGTATGAACTTGCCATCCTTGTAATAATCTTCCAAAGAAAATTTATTTCTTTACTTGATTTTTGCAGACATCTGGCAAACTGATACCTCTTCCACTAGGATTATCAGACATTAGTCTTTGCATCCATTCCACTACAGTACCGTAGTAACAAGAGAGGATTATTTCATCACCGACGCGTTTAAAAGCGACTGGTGATCCGCTGATACGTTTGGTTATTTCCGTTGATCCTATTCTCCATGCCAAACTTGCAACACCCACGCATCTTGGCGGATTAAAACCCGTATCGACACCCAGCGTTTTTGCATTATAAGTTTTAATTGACGCTGTTTTAAGTATTTTTCTCATTCCCGAATTGTAAGGTATTGCCAGCAATGCACTGCGCATTTGATCTTCTTCAGCTTGCGTTATTTCACGCGTTTTTTCCCCGTTACCTACCATTAACTTGCACGCTTTTATCCAGTCGTCATTATTTATGCACTTATCTTTGCTATGCCTGGGAGTGCAAGTTCCCATCGAAGGAAGAAAGTGTGTGTACTCATAACCCTCTTGAAAGCTCTTGAGAGCTTTGGTTTTAAAAGCTAGCCATTCTTGTCTTTTCTTTTTCGCTATTCGTTTCCTCTCTCTCACCTCAGCTAGTTTTTTAGGCTGCAGAATCTTAAACCCAATTACAATTCCCTCTGCTTTGGCATCACCAACCATGCCATCCGCCTCTAGATAGGTTCCGAGGATGGAAATTTCAGAGAACTTCAAAACATCATCATCAATTTTTAGTTCTCCAGTTGGAAGAGAAACTGTACCTATATTTCCCTCATCGTTTTCCTTCCAGGAGACATTTAGAGCTTTAAAATTAATGTCAGTATTTCCACTTTGGTCCGTCAGCGGTTCACTTTTGCCTACTGAACTACTGAGAGATTTTCGTTCCATAGGAAGTGTGATTGAGAAGGTATCTCCTTCACATGAACTTCCACAATTATAAAACTTAGCTGGAGTGTTGATTTCGGAGTCATCTTTAAGGTCAGACACGGCCTCTTTAAAATCAACCTCACCCTGCATTTTGGCTAATTCTTTCCATTCTGGTTTACCTAAATCACCAACAAGCCCAACAACCCAAATTCCAACACCTAACAGAACTGGAATACCTATCAATACTCCAAACATGATGAAAACAATCTTGAGGGCTTTGCGCATGATTTAATTCTCCTAGACTATCCACAAAAAGGAAAGGCTTTCAACAAAGCACATAACTTCATGGTATAATTTTATATTAATTTATTCTGTTTTTTACTTATTTGAGTTTACAGACTCTTTTTCAGATTTGAACTATAAATATTTACAAATCAAAATTTTCTACAAATTATTTTAATAATTGTTTCTAGAATAATTAGGTTTTTAATTTTTTTTAATGTTGAAAATGAAAACGTTACTCACCACACTCGTAATAGTGGTTGATGTGACTGTCGAGAATTTTATTGGCTCAAAGAATGGGGGTAATTTAGCAAATCACGTAAAGAGGATAAAATAATGGATATCGTGAGCAAATGCATGACGAAAAAATATTTGGATTTTTCAACTAGGGCACAGAGAAAAGAATTTTGGTTCTTCGTTCTCTTTTACGTTGGAGGAGTTTTCATTTTGACAGTAATAGATATAGCTGCAAATACTTATGACGAAGAGAGCGGAATTGGTCTTTTTTCCAGCATTTTTCTGTTACTTACCTTTATTCCTTACTTGGCAGTTTCTGTTAGAAGAATTCACGATACAAACCGCACTGGTTGGTGGGTTTTAATTTTAATAATTCCACTAATTGGCGCTATTTGGTTAATAGTTCTTTACTGTTTGAGGGGAAACCAGGGTGAGAACAAGTTTGGAGAAGATCCTTTATCAGCAGAAAGCAATGATGCTCCCAGAAACATCTGAAATTGAAATACTATAATCTATAATTCAATAAACAAGCGTTCTGGAGATGTCCCTCAATCCGAAACAACTTAAAAAAATCCACAAAATGTAAAACCCTTGGTCATATTCTAGTGTCCGGTTTGCCCAGAATCTTTTCAGCATCTGAGGGCTTGCTCTCATCAGGTTTTACTCGCCGAATAATAATGTCGCCATTTTCTAGAATTTCAGGCTTTTCATAATTTGGCATTTTCTGGATGAACAACTCAAGCGCATTCAAGATCATCTTTATCCCATCTTCAATCAATTTTTCTGGTAACTGATCAGGATTCGAAGATTGAGTGAAATAAAATTTCTCTGATTGCCCTTGAATTGGCATCGCCAAGAATAGTATAAAAAAGATTGAAAGCATTATTTTCATTAGATAAATTTAACAATATAATTGGCATATGTCGAGCTGGTGATCAAATAGTCACTGTCCATATTCCCACGCTTTTTCATTGCTTTCTCAATGACATTGCAGAAAAAACTAAACTGTTGCTAAAAACTGATTTAATAGAGTTTTCTTATGGTTATTGACACTCAACCATCTTCACGTTTTCTACAGGTTTTTTTATAGTACTGGAGTAGGTATTGTAATCGTAGATAAGATCCGAACTTTACTCGAAGCAAACCCTAAATTTTGTATAAAAATTTGTTTATACAATAAGGGAACCATGTCTTTATCCTTTACTTTTTGCTCGGTAGATCAACATAACCTCTTTCAATTGCCGTCATAAATGCATCGAAACCATTACGGGATTCTTCATATTCCAGTCTCAACTTTCTCAGTTCACTTCCAGTTGGTTGATGCGGGCCTTGAACGCCGTGTTGGCCGAGTTTCAACGTTGCCTCAATATATGCAGCTCTTCGTTTAGCCACCTCGACAGCAATATAAACTACTTTGTCTTCTGAGAGTTGGCCCACTATTGGGTTCATAACCTCTTTGTTTGCCATCCTGATGCTTTGTTCAGCATTCATAATGAATTGTCTGTGCTCTTTTAAATCTGAATCCGTCATACTGATCTCCGTATTTAAGTTTTACTGTCGAAGTCGGCGGTTTATAGAAAAACTAGCGAGCATAACAGATAATTGCTAGCGCCTTGTTTCTTTTTCAAAGTGTTAAAAGAAAAAAGAGCACTGAAATGAGGCGTTTCCCCCTACTCCTTAATCATTATCTTAACAATGCTAAAGAATTGAGGAGCTACTTCCAATACCCCCCCACCTCAGGAACTGCCTCCTAATTCAATAAGAAGGATAATGTTGACTATAATGTTATAGTTGCTCATTTCTAAACAGATGAAAATTAGCGAGAAAGAACTATAACAACTATACCTGAAGAAAGCAGTAGCGATGCTAAAATACGTTGTTTCATCTCTATCTCCTTCAACCACATTCCCCCAAGAAGTACCGACATTGGTATTGATGCTTGACGTACGGAGTTCACAACAGCAACTTCAGCCCCACCTTGGTAGGCAATGAGGATTAGTAGATAAGATGCATAGCAGATTAATCCGATCTTAATATAGGGTAATGGGTTCTTAACCCATGGGAACAAGCTAAGTGTGTCCACTCTGTCACCTCCAAAAACAATAAAGAAAAGAATAAAACCTGGGAGAGTAAAAATGAAGGTCCAGAAAAAGATCACTGATGGCGCTATCACTTGCACAGCATGAGCATCGGCGATTGAGTTGACACCAGTTCCAGCCATCGCTAGCAAAGCAAAAGCCAAAGTTAACGGATTGTCTAGCAAGCGGGCACCACGCTTATATTGAAGCCAAAATGCTCCTGCCAAAACCATGCTCATGCCAGCGAGCACAAAAGGTGTATACAAAACTCCCAAGAATATTGCACTAATTAGAACGATGAACGCCGGAGAAGAGCGTGCAATGGGGTAATATGCGGAGAGATCACCCCGCCGCAACATAGTTACAAGAGATAACGTATAGATCAACTTTGCTACCACCGTAATAATTAAGAGGTGCCAGACTTTAGTTATTGTAAGGAGGTCATGCCCGGCAATAAGCGAATGGGCTCCAGCAAGAAAAATGAGCATAGCGCCATTACCAACAAATGCACCTTCTGGGCAATTGTCTCGCTTTATCATAGCATTCCAAAGTGGATGAAGAGCAGCCGAGAGTAAAATCATGATAGTGATATTAGTTTCCATGAGCTTCCGTACCACTCATTCTTTTAGAAGAAAAGGTAACAATTGATAGTAAAATTAGGAATATGTATTACAGGCACAGAATTTTTACCCTAAGAGTATCGGACGACGAGTTATTATGCTTGGCACGTGAAAAGAAACGCCAATTAACTTTTATCCAACAAAAGTGATAGGGCCTTCTTAGGGTTGATTTCCACGGCTAAGTCCGCATATCTTACTGAATGGAAAATCAACTAATCTTAAAGCAAATCGAAAATCTGAAAGGGCGACGAGCCTACGAAGAAAAGAAGGCGTCTAAACTTGGGTTTGCGTCTTTATACGCCTATTTTGAGTATAAGCTTCAAAAATCAGCGTTAGCTGCTGAGGCAAAAGCAGCGCAGATAGAGCGGTTTAGGATTGAGAAAGAGCTTGCAAAAACGGCAAAAGCTGAGGAAGAGAAAAGCTGTGGTTGCTGCTGATTAAGTCACCTTTAATCACGACTTCCTTTACTGGCAGTCAAACCAACTTACCTATTTGATCAAATACTATCCACTGCCTTTAAAGTTGATTTGTATGTGGGGAGATAAACCATAGATGTATGTAGAAATATAAATTGAATAGAAAAAGTAGACGCATTCAGGAGAAGGCTGACAAAAAAAATGGTGATAGACATCATTTTGCTAGTCTTGGCATTCACTTGTCTCAATTAGGCGATACAAAAAAAGCTATTAGAGCCTTTAAAAGTGCATTAAAAGCCGACCCTAAATTTTATCCAGCGCATTATAATATTGGCGTCCTTTATCAAGGAAGTGGTAAATTTAATGATGCTGTAGCATCTTACCAACACGCACTGAAGATCAAACCTGACTATGCCGAGGCCTACAACAACTTGGGTATCACGCTCCAAGCACTGGGTAGATTAGACGAGGGTGAGGCAAGCTTTACACAAGCCATAGCTTTTAAGCCTGACTATGCCGAAGCTCATTACAACTTGGGTGTCACGCATCACGAACTAGGCAAATTAGAAGACTCTCAGGCAAGCTATACACAAGCGATAGCGTTGAATCCTGACTATGCTGAAGCCCACTACAACTTAGGTAACACGCATAAAGAACTGGGTAGATTAGAAGAAGCTGAAGCAAGTTATACACAAGCTATAGCTTTTAAGCCTGATTTTTCCGAAGCCCACACCAACTTGGGTAATACGCTTAAAGAACTGTTTAGATTAGACGAAGCTGAGGCAAGCTTGACACAAGCCATAGCGTTGAATCCTAACTGTGCCGAAACCCACCGCAGCTTGGGTGTCACGCTCCAAGTAATGGGTCGATTAAACGAAGCTGAGGCAAGCTTGATGCAAGCCATAGCGCTGAATCCTGAATGTGCCAAAGCACACCGAAGCCTTACATTAATGAAAACATATGATGCACAGGATGAACAATATTCAAAAATGGTGGAATTGTATCTTGATAAAAATATTTCTGAAGAGCAGCGTTGCCATATTAACTTTGGCCTAGCTAAAGCTTGTGAGGATTTAGGAGACTTTGAAAAGGCGTTCGCGCATTACAGTGAGGGTAATATGCTGCGTAAAAAGATATTGAAATACAATATCAATCAAGATGTAGAACTGTTCAAGAAGATTAAATCTAATCATTCGCGAATAATAAGCAATTCTTTAGAACCCGATAAATTATTCAAGGATCCAAAGCCAATTTTTATTGTTGGAATGCCGCGTTCTGGGACAACTTTAGTTGAACAAATAATTTCATCTCATTCGAAAGTCACAGGTGCAGGAGAGTTGTCTTTCGCACCTAAATTCGGCGCTGCTATTGCAAAGGGTTCCTCTGAATTAAATTATGAAGCCGTGCAAAATTTCCGGGCTAGATATCTGACAAAACTGATGAGTGTTTCCAAGGGAAATTCTATTGTTACAGATAAAATGCCACAAAACTTCTTATACTTAGGATTGATTGCTTCAGCTTTTCCTGAGGCTAAAATAGTTCACGTCAAAAGAAATTCTGCTGCGGTATGTTGGTCGAATTATAAGCAGTATTTTTTTTCAAAGTATATTGGCTACTGTTACGCAATCGATGACGTCCTCAGTTATTATAAAATGTATGAAAATCTGATGGAGTTTTGGGAAAACTCGCTCAGTAAAATAATTTACAACCTTGATTACGAAAGACTAATAGCCAATCAGGAAAGTGAGACACGACAGCTAATTAACTATCTTGGCCTAGATTGGGATGAAAAATGCTTATCACCTCAAGACAATATGAGAAGCGTAGAAACAGCATCTAACCTTCAGGTAAGAAAAAAAGTGTACCAAGGTAGTTCACAAGAATGGAAAAGATATGAACCATTCCTAAATGGTAGGCTTGATGGACTAAAATGAGGTATTTTTATTATTAAACTCCTGCCCAAATAAGTATTGCTTTAAAGAACATCTCGGAATAATTTTGCATGAACTTCAGAAGGCTCGCACCTGTCGTAGAACTCTCTCTCCTGTCTCCTCCATCTCTAAAAAAAACTAGAGGAAGGCATGTTGTAGGTCGACAATGAAAATTATCCATGATTTTATAGAGACACTTACAATTATGATTTGATTCCAATTAGCCTATGTTTTTTCTTCCTTTATTTGATGATAATCCTACTGCATCACGTCCTGTCGTGAACTGGCTTCTCATTAGTTTTATGATTTGTTGGTATTTCGGCTATCAGCTGAATTATCCACCAGAGTTTGTGTATGCCGTTGGTTTTATTCCTGCACGGCTTTTTTTGGGTGTTGGCCTGACCCCGTCACTGGATATATATTCGCCTACGATGACACTGCTTACGGCTATGTTTAGTCACGGTGGCGTTATGCATATTGTCGGTAATTTATGGATTTCCTATCTTTTGGGTGATAATCTTGAGGATAAGATCGGCAGAGCGAAATTTTTCTTATTTGTTGTATTGTGTGGTGTGGCAGGAAATCTTGCTCATGGTCTAACAGATATGTCATCAGTAGTCCCATTGGTTGGCTTTTCCGGTGCTGTCAGTGGCATGGTATTGGCCTATGTAATGCTATTCCCACATGCTAATTTTAGATGCCTGATAGTGATAATTTTTTTCTTCAGGACGGTTAATATTCCAGCGTTTATCGTCTTTGCACTCTGGGCGTTTGGACAGGTTTCAGGATTGCTAAGTGCACCTGATGGAGTGGCATATTGGGCGCATGCAGGTGGCGCGATAGCTGGTGCCGTACTGATACCCTTTTTCAAAAAAAAGAATATTTCCTTTAATGCACCAAAAAAATCAGCATCGGGATTGGCAACAACACAAAAAATCTCGCTTCGCCGACGCTATGGATCTGTACCATCTGTCAGACGGAAACGTGGACCGTGGGGCTAGTTTGCTGGTAAACGCGCTTGTTTCTTTGTAAACTCCTAGGGGTGAAAAATACTCAATGCCCTATTAAAGAGTGATAATCTTTACGTTTAAGGAGGTGAAATTGAAAAAAATATTATTGATGCTTTTCTTTGCAGTGGCTTTATTTTCATACAACCAAATAAGCCCAGCAAAAGCTGCAGATAAAATGAAAATTGTGTATCATGTCTCTGAATTTGAAAAAGTACCTTTCGTCCTAGGTAATATGCGCAACCATATAAAAGGGATGGGTGGTTCAGATAAATTAGATATGATTTTAGTCGTGCACGGGCCAGCAGGTAAGGCATTTCATAAATCCAAGTCAAATCCAAAAATAGAACAACGCGTAGATAACCTTAGTATTGATGGTGTAAAATTCAATATGTGTGGAAACACAATGAGAGCACAAAAGGTCACGATCACAGACCTTCTTTCTGGATTTTCGCGTCATGATGAGGGTGGAGTTGTAAGGATCGCAGAACTACAGTCAAAAGGATACATTTACATTAGACCGTAAATGATAGTGGGCGAGATCTTCCTTACTGCAATAGATAAGGCAAGGATTTGGCAGAGAACTGTCCGATCCTTGTTTATTTTTATAACCGTCAAAGGATCAAAAGAGCAGTAAAAATTAGGTGGGCTCGGATATTTATAACCGACATCTAGGGCATGAATTCTAGAAAAACAATCCTGCTACATTTGCAAGAATGCCGCAATTTTGGTGTCAGAAGCTTTCGGCAAAACCAGCAGCAGGTATAGTTTGGTCATCACACCTTGCACTCGGTGATATTTCTTGACATGTTGAGAAAGTTTCAGATTAAATTTACTAAAATTATTGTTAAGATTTGAGAGAGAGAGTCAATGGGAGCAACTATTGCGCAAAGCTAATCAAAGTCACAGAAAAGTGTCTACTTGCAATCATCGCCAGTCTTACAGTTTTAGCGACTGGTGAAGAGGTCGTTAAAATTTATATGGCTATGTCTGTGCAACTTGCTGACCTTTTATTACTGTTTATATACACGGAAGTGCTCGGTATGATTGGCATCTTTTTTGTAAGCAACAGGATCCCAATCACGGTACCAATTTTTATTGCAATGACTGCTATTTCACGCTTGATAGTTCTGCAAGGTAAGGAGATGGATATGTCTTTCCTCCTCTTTGAAGCTGGGGCTATCTTAACCCTTGCAATGGCGGTGTTGGTGGTACGTTTTAAACCCAACAAAACCTACAATTATCAAACAGAGGGCGAAAAATAAGTTGGCCCAGTGGACTTGAAATCAAGGTTGTAATGAACCGGTAAAGATGATCCCTTTTATACAGATCATTCATTTAAGTCGGCTATTTAGTCGAAATTTTCCAGAATGTCTGCCGCCCCTTGCGTTAGGAGCTCGCAGAAATTAAAGGTGTTTTTTCTGATCCTTCCAATATTTTCTTATTAGGGTTGAAGAGTTAAATTCAACAATGCACTAGAAGAAAAGTTAAAGCTGCCTTTTTCCAGAAAAAAATAAGTCGTTGCATTATTAAAAGGACTATTGAGAGTAATAAACGAAGGAAGGATATTGCAGATGGCAAAGTATAATTATTATCTGATGGTAGGTCCTTATGGTGGAAAACACACCATAGGGACTATACCAAAAAAAGTAGCAGAATATTGGCTGAATAAGGGCGCAGATGCATTCGATGAATATATGCTTGATGACGACCACGATAAAATTAACAACTCTGGTTCGATCCCAAAAGAGTACCAGTTACCAGTTTGGTATGAATTAAATAATATTGGCCATGTGTCTTCTGCGATGTTTTGTAATTCAAATGCACTTACTGTCCTTGATGTTACTGAATTAGATGAGAGTGTTTATATTGAGAAAGGCAAAGAGGTTGCCAGAATCGAAATGACAGATGACATGATTGGTGATTCAGATGTGAACACAATGAAATTGATGGATGAAGAGTATGTTGTTTATGGAGCATCTAATGATACAGGTTTTTGTAAATTTGAATTGCTAAAGATAGATGAACCATTTGATACATCAAAATTAAAATTTTATGTATCACCCTGGAATAAATTCAAATTAGTAATGGGCATCAATTATAATGGAGAGGATTTAGGCAACGAAGGCATGGAAGTTTCAACTGGGCAATCTATGGAATGTTGGATTGATATACATGATGACAAACCCCAATCATCAATTGTTACGATCAATTATCAAAGATCAAAACCTACTCCTAGTCAGCAGACCGCATAAAACTAGGGATAATAGCCACTCACTCTCTACGCAATGTCTAATCATTACAGTGTTCTTAGTAGGTGTGGGGGAGTAAAGGTTACGAAGGATTAGATAAAAGGATTTGATAAAGAGTACTTCATAGCACTAAAAAAATATATGGATCTGGTGGGTTAAGAAAAGATCAAGGAACTGCTCTATAATGGAGAGTAGCAGCAAGGTAATCAGATAAATACATCTAGATTGATGTGGATAAAAACTGGATGTGTTCTCCTAGATTGCATCAGAATGGGAAGAGGACAATAATGCAATCATAGATTATTATCTGTTCTAGAGTATTGTTCTATTCGCTTTTGAGCATCCTTCTTCTGGCTACTCACCCAATTGAACGAGAGGACTCGTTTTTTTACAGTAGTCTAGGTCAACAAGACACGTTCAAATACCCACCAAGTTCCAACTGCTGCTATTATGCAGGATGCTGGTATAGAAATAACCGTCCGGTAATAGGATTTTTGACCAAAGGTTAAGCCCAAAAGCAAATAGGCAATAGCGATCACACTAAGTTGTCCAACCTCTACTCCAATGTTAAACCCAACTAATGCGGGTAGAAAATGACCTTCTGGCAACCCAAACTCAGCTAGAACACTGGCGAAGCCAAGGCCATGCAACAATCCAAAGCCGAATACAAGAAGAGTGCGCCACTTATTAAGTTTGGAAAAAAAAATATTTTCCACTGCAACGAAAACAATAGATGCGGCAATCAATGGCTCAACAATGGTAGAAGATACGTTTATTAGCCCCAGTGCACCTGCTATAAGCGTTACGGTATGGGCCAATGTGAAAGCGGAAATTTGCCACAAAAGAACTGAGGTTTTAAGTGATAAAAGAAATAATCCGAAAACAAATAAAATATGATCTAGTCCCCTTGGAATAACGTGATCAAAGCCTATGGGAACATATTCACTAAGCCGGTCAAATGCAGATTTGCGCAGTCCAATGTATTGCTGAATGAGGTCACTTGTTTGGCCAGGAGCAAGATATTGGGTCAGCCCCTCATCCACCCCCATTTGACGTAAAATAGTAGAACCAAATTCCTTTCCAAGTGTAAAAGTTATGGCATTTTCATCCAAACGAGCCGAGCGCAAGGTCAAATTGCTCAAGCGGGGCAGTGCTGGATCATCAGTGTTTGGAACCAAAATCTGTATGAATTCCAGCACATGAGTTTGAGTAAGAGTGCTACTTTGCAATTTTAAGCGTTCAGCGAAACGTTGCCAGTTACTTCCAAAAAATTGGGCAAGTTCATCTGCTGAAAGGTCTCGTAAACTTTGATAGCTTGACACTTGCTCCGCATCGTCAGTATTTTCTATACTTGAGAGATCGATACGTGCCAGAAATGCTTCGGCATTAAAACGAAGCTCAACAGTGATCGATTTGCTATCCACGAAAATTTCAGCAATATTGGGTGTGACCTCATGGGCCGCGCTCTGAAGCGATGACGCAAGAAGAATACTAATCATAACCACCAATTTACAAGCCTGATCAATGACAAACTTTATCCGCATATTCATCCTAATTATATTTCTTAAGTTAGGTGCTCCCAATGCACATGCTCATGAATTGTGGCTTGATAGCAAAGAATTTCAACCGCCAGAAGTCGGAAATATTGAAATAGAGCTAAGGAATGGACAGAATTTCAGTGGACTAAACCTGCCTTATTTCAACAAGAGTGTGAAGCAGTTTTTCTGGGTCCAAAATGGAAAGCGCCATAAAGTAAGGTCGCGCTTGGGCGACATTCCAGCCATGTCGACCTCAATTGAGAGTGAAGGCCTTGTATTAGTTGTTTATGAATCAACACCAGAGATCATAACATACGATCAGTGGGAAGAATTTACAGATTTTATTAAGAATAAAGATTTCCCAGACGCTAAAAAATTACATTTAGCACGTGGCTTGCCAAAAAAGGGCTTCAAAGAGTTTTATTATAGGTATTCAAAAGCACTTATTGGACTTGGACATAGCAAAGGCAGCGACAGCAATTTTGGCCTAGAAACTGAATTTGTGGCTCAAACAAACCCCTACGTTGATAAACCTGAGGCAGATTTTACGGCAAAATTATTGTACCAACAACTTCCTCGCAAAAATACTCAAGTTGAGGTTTTTGAGAGAGATCCAAAGAACCATGTTAGAGTATTTATGTTACGCACAGACGAGTTCGGAAGTGTATCGGTGCCTATCAAGCCCGGTTTTGACTACTTACTTGATGCTGTGGTCTTGCGAGAGGCCACGCCACAGACAAGCAATGGGGCTGTGTGGGAAAGTCTTTGGGCTAATATAACATTTTCAGTGCCTTCAAAATAACACATGTAGTGAATATTGCACCTTGGCCAATTAATTACACCAAGTGAGCCTAAAACATTAAGCGCAACAGTCCTAGCCAATCAACTTGAGCTAAATTGCAAAGTTAGGTCTTATTAGATTTGTTTTATATCAATCTGCAATGGAGATATTATCCAAAATAGGACAATCTGGGCGATCATCGCCGTGGCATTCTAAGGCAAGATTAGCTAGATGAGTACGTAAGTTGCTCAGTTCGTCTATTTTTTCATCAAACTCTGCTATTTTCAAAAGCGTAAGGTTCTTTACCTCTCTGCTTGGCCTATTTGAATCTTTGTAAAGAGCAAGCAGTTCTCGAAATTCTTTAATATTAAAACCAAACTTACGAGCTTTTCCTATGTTCATTGCTTGAAAATTTTCTCTATACACTCCACTTATTGGATAGTTTATTTTGATTTTTAAGGGAGTTCAAGATGGATGTAGTTAAAGCTCATAGAACGATGACATGGACTTGTATTAAAACGTGGACTATCGCCTCTAAAAACACTTTATGGTGTCTTTTAGGTTGTTCTATAGGGGACTTCGGGACGATTGCTTACTTTCAGTTTATGAAAATTGATTGGACAGTAATAGCTATAATGGCCCTCGCGATTGTCAATGGTTTAATTACTTCGATACTTCTGGAAACTGTCATTCTCAGCAAACAGTTGGGCCTGGTAAATGCCTTTCGAACAGCAATTGGAATGTCTTTCATATCAATGGTTGCGATGGAAACTGCTATGAATGTGACAGACGTCTTTTTTACCGGTGGCGCTGTTTTATATTGGTGGGTCATTCCAATTATGTTGATAGCTGGCTTCCTTACCCCACTTCCATTCAATTACTGGCGAATCAAAACCTTGGGAAAGAGTTGCCATTAATCAAATAAATACTTTTTTTACTAGCCTTCATCTTAAATATTATCTTGTCAGTATTTCAGAATAATTCTGGAATTCTCAAAATTATTAGTGCCTTTATTATTAAGCTCCCCCTTTGTTTGTCGGTTCTAAAAACGGACTTTTATGACCAGCAAGTACATCCCTGAGTGCATTTTGCAGCCAAATCATCATTTCTGGATCGAGTTGCTCACCCTTTGGTTCGTCAGAAAGTAACAGATTAGGGACCCCTTGGGTCCGGAGCCAAGTCATGTGATCGTCAACAGCCTCACAAAAACCTTCTTGCAACTCTCTTATGAGTTGCGGGTCATATTCCTTTAATTCGTTTAATTCAGTCATTGCACTAATGAACTTGATTCGCCCACGATTATCAGTCATTTCGGCCTTACCTCATAAACTCTAATTAAGAATTTTCTTTTGTGAGAAGTTTTTCCTATACATTTCGCCATGAATTTCTAACAGAGATCTAATACTATATGTATCAAGAGCCCCTTTTTGGTCATCACGTCTAATGTGCTCAAACTCTGGATCTTGTTCCCATTTCTGAACAGTGTCAATTCTAACCCCATACGATAGGGCAATAGTTTTTAAGGGATCTGGATCCATAATAAGTTTTTTTTCTACGCAGTATCGATAAAAAACTGCATCTTCTATTAACTTTTTTTGAAGTGTTTGTTTTGGCATTACACTCTTACCTTGTCGATAGTTACAAATGCTATTGAGAACGATCAAATAATATTCTTTAGGGGGTTTATTTTATCAACTGCCGTTAGATAAATTATTCTTGATTTTGAGCCCTTTACGATAAAGCCCAATTAATCGAGATATTTCATTGTAGGAAAGAGGATTATCCATTGCTGTTAATGTGTCACCCTTAACACCAATTAACAAACGTGCGGCTAATTCTTTTTCTCCAACTTCTTTTGCCATTTGAAATAAATTCCAAGCCGGGCGTTCAATATCCGTGTCGTCAAAATCGTTCTCTTTACTGGCATGACAGCCTGAACAAAACTCATCATGTAACGCTTCAGCTTTAATTCTAGAACCCTTCGTCTTATTAGTTGGAAAAATATTTTTGGTTTCAAATGGGAAAACACCTAACAATTCATTAACCCAAAATGTTGCTTCGCTGAATTTTTCATCGACAAGAGCTCTTTGAAGGCCAACTACAGAATTTTCTGGGGGAAATGGTAACAGTGAATTGTTTTCTCGTGCTTTACGAATTAACAGTGAAAGTGGTGCACTTGCTCCAAGAAGCCTATCCTTGAGACCTTTTTGAATAAGTGGAAGACCACTAAATTCACTCATTCGTCTCAGGTCACCTTTCATTACAACTAGTTCGGCTGCTAACCTGTTTTCTGCTAGGGAAGTTGCATTAGAAATGGAAACAGAAAAGGTGACCCAGGTAAGAAGAAGCCCTACCCAAGCCACCAAATTTCTAAAGACAATCCTATAAAAGATCATGTCTTAAAGCTCTCAAGTCTCACCAATTAGTTTATCTTTGCTGTCTCTTGCATCGGCAATCCATTATCAGCTGTCCATTCAGCCATGGAACCATCGTACATTTTTGCCTCTTTGTTTCCAAGAATTTCGTGTGAGACAAACCAACCTAAAGAAGCCCAGTGACCAGTGTTACAGAAATTTATCTGAGAGCCTTTTGTTGGTATGCTTGCATACGTATATAATTTATTCAATCTAGCAGGACTGCTGAACATTCCACCACCATTTTTTGTAAGCCAGTTCTCAGGTAGACTCTTAGAATTAGGAATAGTTCCAAAACGAGTTGCCTTTGGGTGTTTGTTAATGCCAATAAATTGGTTATGAGGTCGGTTATCAACTAACACTCCATCAGTTTTAGAAGCTTTACTGACATCTGCTTTGTTAATAATCATTGCTTGTTGAAGGCTACCTTTGAAACTTTTAGCAGCTACCTTGACCATTCCTTTTTCAAGAGGATTTACAGGCTTCTTAGTCTTTGCATCCATGTCTTTTAAATACGCAACCATGCCTCCATTTAGTATAGAGACATTCTCATGACCTAGAACCTTGAACGTCCAGTAAACACGTGTTGCTGTACCAACATCCAGCGCTTTGCCTCCATTAGGAATAATAACAACATGGTCATTATTACCAATTCCAAGGCCTCCAATTAGTTTCTCAAGTTTAGTCACCGGTGGAAGCATGCCAACTATTTTATCTTTATTAGCGACTCTCCAGCCTCCCATTAGGTAGTCTGTCCAGACTGCACCAGGAATATGGCCACGCAAGTAATCTGCCTTAGTTTTCCCAGCAAGTGGTCCACGTACATCAAGAAAAACAATACCTTCTTTTCCAAGGTTATTTTTTACCCAGTCTACTGATACGAGTGGTGTTGCTGCTTGCGCCTGACCACCCATGAACAAAAGACACGACAATATAATTAATCCAAATAATTTATTCATTTTTTTATTCCTCTCAGTTATTTAAGTGTTTCTTGTTTGTTGATAATTAACCCGCTTATTAGACTGTAATAGTCAAATCGGCTGCGAGAATTGCCGTTACAATTGAGTCCCAATCTGTATTGTCTAAAGTTGTGTTACTTATGTCGATTCTCGTCAAGGTATGCTCTTTTTCAAGTAGCTTAACCGATCCAACTATCGTGTCGCAGTCTGGAAATAAATTTGTATCAAGCTGTAATATTTTCATTTTTAGTGCACCCTAAACATTTATAATGCTGTCAGAATTAGAAATGGCGCCTGCTAAATCCTTAGCATTTAGAAAAACTAAGTCGTTTGACATACTGGGTACTGTCGTTTCAGGAACTATGTCGGAAAGATCAAGCAGTTCAGCCTGAAGTTCATTCTCAGCTGTCTCCTCTACTGCCTTAGTCATAAACACCAAACGGATATCATGTCCAGCTACTGTTAACCCTGCAGCTACACGCATGGCCTCAGTGTGGTCTCTTCTTCCTAATACAAGTATTCTTTTTTTTCCCAAACTTCTCACTGCTCCTATATTTACAAGCTAATTACGCGATCGACCTCAGTCATCATTGAGCTATTAATTGTCTGGCTGCCCAATTCAACAGGGCAGCGTGTATCCACAACTAGAGTGTCCCAAGAGTGTTCACATACGACTACTCTTTGGGCTGATTTTATAGCTTCTTGACAAGCGGTTTCTTTAATAAGTTCGACCCCATCATTGGTAAAAAAGCAGCCCCAATTTTCTCCTGCACGCGACAATCCCTGCATCAACGGCACTGCTATTTTTCCACTTTTTCTTGTCGTAATGACCAATAAAGTGTTCATTGTTTCTGACTCCAACGTTGAGAAAAAAAGAAATAAAGCGTGGCAAATATCATTCCAAATGCAAGAGCTACTACAACCAATGTCCATGTTGGCTCAAAAAAATTGGACATTTGGGCTGGTTCTGTCCTGATCTCTCTATCAGGATAAGTTGCAGCATTTACACTCATGTTACTGTCAGCTGACCACTCTGCCCATCCTCCCGGGTAGACGCGGGCTTTCATGTTTAATCCTGCATGCAACAGCGTTAACATGGCTAGTCCTTCGAATGCATTATGCCCATATATAATAATGTCGCGATTTTCTAGACCAATTAAAGCACCTGATTTGGCAAGAGAGCGAAGACGGGCATGTGCAAAATGCATTGCGCCAACGATATGCCCACCACGTAAACCTCTGACAGAAGCACCCCAGAACTCTCTCTCACTTCGGCCATCAATGAGAGCCAAAGAAGTGTCTAAAGCAAGAAGGCTAGCAAGTTCATTTTTCATAATCATTTTTTTATCACGAGCTATCCCATGGTAGACAGTTGATCGAGTTTTCATACGCTCAATTCCCGGACCCAAAACCGAATCTGAGAACCCACCACCAAGCCTCATTTGCTGGGTTAAAATAGAAACTCTTTTCTGACCGGCAATAAAAAGAATTCCTCCTATGAAGTCTCGTTCCTGCGCCTCGTTACCAACGACTAACACATGCTCATGGCCACTTAATCCTGTAGTACCAAGCAACCAATATATATTTACAAAACTCGCAAGACGTTTGTGTGGTCCAAAAAAATCAGTGATAGGCAGACACTTTGCTCCGCGGACACTTTTTTTAAGACATTGTTCAAGTGGCCGTGCGTCTATGACCAAAGCTCCTTGTTTTATAGTTTTTTGACCATCATTCACATACTTGTAATTTGGACCTGCAAGGGCTTTTTGCATAGCGACCCAAAATAGAAGTAAGGTCAATAAAAAAACAGTGGAATAGATTCGAAAAGAAATTGTAGGATCCTTTTTATTTTAGCAACCTTGTATACGTACTCTTCTTACACTCTCGCCAACTGCATTAGTTGTCACTGGAGGACTCTCAATGAAGTAATCAAGCATTTCACTTATTGAAACGATGCCAAAGTCACCAAGATCAAGATCTGGAATTTCTCCAGCTTCAACACTCTGACCACTCTTAGCAATTTTCTCAACAGATAGAGCTGCATAGGGGTAAGCAAATGCAGCTAACCCTAGAGTTATAATCAAAGAAAGTGCGCAGAAAATAAGACTTATACGATCCAAAAAAAGATTCTCCCCTAAAGCGTGTCTCTGAGAAAACACAAATACATAGCTCCAAAAGCAAGAACAAAAAATATAATGTGGGCAATAGTCTCAAAGTCTAAGCTCAATTCTTATTCTCCCTTGTAATGGCGCACCAACATATCCACGTCCAAAGCCTTGCCCGTTTCGGGATGAGTGACAGAGGGTGTAAAAAAAGGCACTCCATTTTTACTTGTGCGGGTACTTTCTAGTGGAAAGACATAAACATAAAATAAGACACAAGCGCTTAAAGCTGTAATAGCGCAGACAAAAATTCGCATGATTATGTTATAGAGCATTGCTAAAACTTCCGTTTAATTTTTAATCACGTAAACTTCCCAGCACCGTGCAGCTTTGATAGTTTCCAAATGGGAGGAATTTAGTTCATTCAACATTGGTGGGATGGCTTCAACTGAGGAGGGATTATCAATTAGCACCTCGATAACATCCCCGCTTGCACACGCAGCCAAGGCTTTTTTTGTCATTAATTGTGGACGGGGGCAAGAATCACCAATGCAATCAATCTTTTGAGTGATGTTGTATTTTTCTCCATTACTGAGTGCGACCGTGCCGCCTTCTCTTTCTTTTTCTTCTTTTTTCTTTCCTGACCCAAAAATTCCCAATGATTCCTCCCTCTATTAAATCTTGTGCAACTTATTCACCAGCCCCCAAATTCTTGCGTGATTGGACTATTAGGAAGCGATGGCAGTGTTATTATTTTGCTTTCTTTCCTTACGGATAATCGCTCGATAAATTACAAACAGGATCAAAGTTTGAAGTAATCCAAAAACAACAGCTGGCACTCCATATTTATCCTGCAATGTTCCAGCATTGCTGTATCCCAACTGTAAGGCCTCAAAATTTGGATCCCCGGTCATGCTTGCAGCAGTCGGTGGCCAGTAATTGATTGACCAGAGCAAAGAAAACAGGAACATGCCGATAAATGTAAAAAGCAAGGCCCACAAGGCTCCAACATTACCCTCTCCTGTCTTGACCCAAGTCGAAACTGTGCATGCTCCGGCTAACACCATGCCAATACCAAATAAGAACAGCCCAACAATCTGATTTAATCCAACATCAAATTTCATCGGATTGCCTTCACCAAAGGTTATGAATGTGGTGAAGCCCATAGTTAGTATCATCATTGCCATCAGCAATGCCTTGGTGTTACGAAAGGTCTTAAATAAGATAGCATCACGCAAAGCTGCAGTGTTACAGAAGCGAGAACGCTGAACCAAAAGGCCAACGACAGATCCAAAAACAAAAGCAACAAGTACTTCGCCTACTACAGTATCCAAATCAACTAGCCTTCTAAAATTTTTTTGTAAATCATGGAACCAACCCAAGCGCCGGCAATTATGCCCGACATTGATAAATAGCCCCCAAGGTTCATTTCTGGTGTTAACCCGAAGAAAGTGGAAACGTTGCAGACAAATGCCATACGGATGCCAATTCCCATTAGCAGTCCACCAATTGTAATTAAGACCCATTCTGATAGACGGCGGGGAAAACGAATAAAAAATTCTTTACTCAGAACAGCCCCAACAAAGGCACCAAATAACATGCCAAGGCTAATGTAAATCTTCCAGTAACCAGCATCTGGCCTGAATACGAGAGACCAAAAGGGGACACGATTAAGATCATCACCTATAAAAAACTGCGCTATAATACCAGTCATCATCGTTTCGCCACCACCGACAGTCCAAGCGCCAAGAATCAAAAACAAAAAAATATCAAGCACAGCAATCGCAGAGAGAGCTATAACTGGATCCAAAGATTTCTTAAAGAAGTCCATTCTCTCTTTCCTATTTAAACACTACTAAATTATCGTAGCGTATGAAGTGCCTCAGTGGTGGTATTTATTGCTATTATTTTTTTTTAAAAATATATCTTTAAGATTGCTCATTATTTTGAATTCTTAGAAGTTTCAAGAGAAACCATATGAACTGCTTATAAGAGGGCGGCACAAAACAGAAAAGGTTAAAAGCCTATGTCAATTTTTATTGAAACAGATGATTTCCTTGACCATATGTTCACTGCTTGTACGACTGATCAAATAAATGAATTCATTCCACAAAAAAAAGGTTTTCGCATTCATGGTCACAGCACCACAATACGTCTGGAGCAGGCTTTCTGGAATGTACTTGAGTGGATGGCTTCTAATCGAAATGTATCCCTTGCAGTCTTGATTGAAAATATTCACGATCAATGCATGGTCGCTAACGACAAAAATTTAGCTTCTTGCCTTCGGGTTATCTGTCTTAAATATATCAATATATACTCAGACTAACGTCACTCTTAAATTTAATTAATACAGATCTGACAAATTGACTTAAGACAGCCTTTTTAGTCGCCCGTAATTCCAGAGGCAGATATGTACCAAGGATAAACAATAAGACCACACCTATAAATGTGTCTGTAAAGAGAACCTCATGATTACTGTGTATGTTTTTCTGGGTACATTAATAAGTGTTGTCGGTTCATGAATTTTAGCTTTCATTAAATCATCTTTAGCTTTCATTAAATCATCTTGTTTCATTAGATTATGTGTTATCAACAACTCGGTTTGCTAGATCTTTTTGCCGACGCCAAAAACGTTGAAATCAAGTCTTTTTGGTTCATGTTATAGGGAATATTTTTTCACCATTCGTCTCCAAAAGATCAAACAGCAGTTCATGAGCACTGACAGCCTCATTAAGAGTTGGTAACTTTGACCTTCGAGTACCCTTCACGTGTTGTAGCCACAAACGTGTTTGAACAGATGCATCAACATTGAAAAAATTAGCAACCTGTTGAGTTACGTAACCTTGTCCATATAGGTAATTCGGATGATTTGTATTCTCCAATCTTTGATGACTAGACACACCACCAAGGTGGTCAATAACCAACTGTTGGTGTCCCTGAGTGATGACACAGACAACAGAAGCTGAACTTTCTGCTTCAACGCGAAGATAAAGGGTGGAGCCGTCAGAAAACTCAAAAAGACCGTAACCTCCAAAGTCCTTAAATCGCTCTCCCCGGCCACTGCCAATGGGGGGATGCTCTAGCTTCCCGCAAACAAATTGGCCAGGCTCGCCACCTGATAAATAAAGCGCCAAGTCAATCCAATGAATACCGCCACAACCTAGACCTATTGCACCGGCATTAACTGTCATTTGTGATCTAGAATTAGTATTGAGAAATTTGTCAAAAATAGGGTGTTCTCTGAATATGTTATTACAACGAATGTCAGATTGAACCTGATTGGCAAGTGCTTGAATTTTATGAATATTATCTCGAGACTGTTCTATAGGCTTTTCAACCAAAATGTGGGCGATGTCTAAGGCTATGACTTTTTCAAAACGTTTAGCCCTATCTTCTGCAGTTGCGGATAGTATTGCAGCGTTAAATTTACTTCCAAGATCCGCTGCTAATTCTATTGAAGAAACGATATTAAGGGTTCCTTTATATTCACACTCATTAAGAACCTGACGCACTTCCTTATCGATGTTACGACGATGGTGAACTATCGAAATTTCATCAGCTTCTTTAGCAACACCACGCAGGTGTCGCAAACCCATTCGGCCAGCCCCTATAAGCAGCACGCTAAACACCTACAAGCAAACTCCTAACTATCATGCTGATTAAGCAAGCAATCACATGAATTGACGCCTAAATAAGATTTCAAATTTTATCTCACTAAAATAAAAGAACTATGCATTTTTAATGACTCTGGAAATATAATAATTTTTAATATGCAGTATCTAAAATACGTCATCCTCTAAAAAAAATTTTAAAGGATTCTTGAATCATTACACGCTCACCTTGTCGATAATTTGATCTGCAATTAAACACGACACAACAGTATCTTTGAAGGGTATATTTTTTCATCTACCTTTAAATAAAAATTACCTTTGGTATTGGGTCCCTTTTAACAAGAGAAAAAGTGACTAAATTCACACATTAAACTTAACCGACTTACGTAATGGACAGGAGGAAAAAATGTCAGGAGATGATGTTGTTGGTGCACTGTGGGTAATCAATATTGTTGCAGGAATATTAGGTGTGATGTTTGATACTAGCAAAGAAAACACTTATCGGGAAAAGGTAGTTGTCTTTATTAAGTATTGTATTATTTGGCCCTTCACTCTTCTTCAGATAATTTACAACACACTAATTAAAGGGCGAAAAAAGGATATTGAAAAGTAGCAGTCAAGACAACCTAAGGAATTATTATGCGGTCATTATTTTATGCAATGCTTTTAACCATATCTTTTGCGTTTGAAGGAAACGTGCTAGCGGCCAATGAATTAAATGGAAAGGCAGTATTATGCAAAAGTAGCATTACACAGTTTCGTCCATCCCATCCAGTTTGGGGGCTTACATTTGTAGGAGGTAAAGTAATAAGACATGAAGTGAATGGTTTTTCAATAACACGAAGATTAGGTTCCCCATATACACTTACCGGAACCACAACTGTGACGTGGAGTAGTGGGTATTTAAATCGAAGTACACTAAAGACTAAGGATGGATATTGTTTAATTTCTACCTATGAGGAAATTACTAAAAAACTAAATGAAATAATTGCGAATGCAAAAAAGAAAAATAAGATTTGAGAAAAAATATTGTGAAATCTCATACGACGAGTTTTCTTACGCAAAAAATTAGATGGCGGCGTTGCAACTAAAAAATTATTGGCATGGGAGAAATCGATATCGACTGAATGATTACTACTCAAATTTTTATGTGGACGATATAAGTGCAGGCAATTCATTTTTATAGTGCTAATCATAATGTTTCCAGTTAACTACGAAAAAGAAAAGAGGAAAAATTGTTTATCGAATTTTTAAAACACAGACGATCTGTTACAGCAAAAAAAATGTCGCCTGGTAAAGTTACCAAAAAACATCTTCAGCAAATTCTGGAAGCAGGTTTGAGGGTTCCCGATCATGGAGCTCTTAAGCCCTGGCGCTTAGTTGTAATAACTGGTGCAAAACGAAAAATAATTGATGAAGAAGTAATCTTTTCTGAGTTCAAAAAAATCAATCCAGATGCTAATGCTGAAATCCAATCAATAGAAAATTGTCGACTACAAAGAGCTGATGTTGTGATCGCTGTAATCTCATCTCCAGTAGAG
>Ga0209630_10000613_pt1 | contig 40886 bp, 37 predicted proteins | sample COG_01_FD_184745 | JGI IMG/M metagenome (GOLD analysis project Ga0209630, IMG submission 184745) | Pelagic Microbial community sample from North Sea - COGITO 998_met_01 (SPAdes) (version 2) | ecosystem: Environmental > Aquatic > Marine > Neritic zone/Coastal water | place: Helgoland, sampling...
TACCTCCCATGTCATCGATATGTTTTTCAATAGTATCAGCTTGCTTACCATGTGCTTTAACAGCGCCTCGTAATTCCTCAACAACCGCTTTGAGGTTTTTGTATTTCATTTTAAATGCCATGATTATTTTTTTAACAGTTCCACCTACGTCTAGCTGCTTTACCTCTTTCACCAGTCCAGCTTTTTGATCTAGCGCAAAATGATTTTCTACGACCAGCTGCTTTACTACCTTTCTTAAGTTTAGAAGGAGGTGTGGTTACAGCTGTTTTTAATTTACTACCTGGGTTGTTTCTTTTATACTCGTTAACACCCTTCTGAGTCATGCCACCACCAGCTGCACCACCTGTTCCAGTTGGATTAGCTTTGTTGAAGTTTTTACCTGGGCCTATAGTTTTGCGTGGATCCGCTTTTTTAAACCCACTACCCACGCCTCCAGCTCTACGTCTACCGCAAGATGTAACAGGAAAAGGATTATTTTTTTGAGTGTAAGCCATATCTTAGAAGATCACATAATTTACTCCACACTTAAAGTTGTACCACTCCCTATTCCAGTACTTATTGTACTTACCTTCAACGAACAAACCTAAGTGTTTATTTAACCTATACCCAAAGATCATACCACCCGAGTAATCAAGCCATTGACCCCCTACAGAGTTGTGATACATAAACTCGTTACCGCTGTCTACATGATAGGGCATAACGTTTCCCCATGCGTGTAACCAGAAGTCATCCGTGTAGTGGTAGAAATCAAATCCAGCGACAACAGAGTGTTGCAGTAATCTATTTAGCTCACCGCGTTTTCTTTCAGCGTAGTTTGATATAACCTCAGGTATAACAACCGCCTCCCAAACCTCAGTGCTTGTAGCCACAAGCTCTCCTTCTGGTGAGAAGTACTCCGCGTTTGGTACGTCCACTGTGTATCCCTCTTGCAGTGCTAAGTATGTATAATGTATATCATTATTATCAAGCAACCACTCAGCTAGAGGATCGTAGCCATACGGCTCAGAGGCTCGTTGTGCTATACCTAAGTTAAACGAGAACTTGTCTCCAAGCTTTAGTCTACCTCTTTGTGATGCTTCAAAGTAAGATATATCTGCAAAGCCATCTTGTAAGTACTCTCCTTTAACAATGTAACTATCTCCCACATATCTTAGGAAGTGATTTTGATCAAGAAATTCTTGACCCATTTGTCTTTTGTATTTAACCTCAGCTAAAAACTCTAACCCATTACGCTTACCTACATTAGCTCCGTCAGCCCAAGATGTTTCGCTACCATCGTAAAAGGTTTGCGCTCTATTCTCGTATCCAAACCTAGCTATCTTACGGACACCCATTGTAAGACTGTAATCGTAAGGAGTCTCTATGTTAGTAGAGTTCAAACCATTACCTACAGACCACACTGTTTGATCAGCAACAGAGTTACCTCCGTTAACAGCGGTGTAAAACGTAGAGAACTTAAACGCTTTTTTAAAACCTTGCCCTGAGCATATTAAACAGGACAGCATCATTGCTGTTATTAATGTTAATCGTGATAGTAGCATTTACCTGATTTATTTGTTGTTTTCATTTTACACCTTTTACCGTTCGCTTTAACATGGGAGCATTGCTTCTTTTCTCCGTCAGCACGTTGTTCAACCTTTTCATGTATAGTACAATGGCTTCCACCACCTATAACTTTCTTACCGCAACGACCACCTGATCTTGTTGACGCAGCGCAAGTGATATCCTTCTTGCCCTTACTTATCTCTTTCTTCTGATCGTCAATAAAAGTATTTCTATTACCCTCTTTTTTCTCAGCCGCCTTAATTGTCTTAGCCTCACCCTTTGCATCTACTACGTCTTGGTTTTTAATACCAAAACTCCACTTACTCCAACCAAGAAGCATCGCCACTCTTTTCCACGTATCGTGGTCTGAGTTAAGTGCTTCTGATATATTTTGAAACTTGTTATACATCCTACTCAGCGGCACATTTGTTACAGCTTCAGTTACACTAGCAGCTGCGTCGTATACTGGATTATCAATATCCGTCTTGCCCATATGATCTATAACGTCTTTGTTATACTCCCACGTTTTAAGACCACTGTATATTTTTCTAGCTTTAATACCTACAGGCGGAGATACGTTAAGACCCTCTATCACCACATTGCCCCAGTCAGGGTCTGTGTAGTAAATTCCATCATTCATCTTTTCACTTTCTTTCATGAACTTAATAATGACGTTTTTCACTGTGGACACAACCGCTCCACCAATACCAGAGCCACGTAGCAACGTGTCAACCATACCGTTTACAACTCTCTCTGTTTTCTTGTTTGTTATATCGTCTTCTTCGTCGTCACTAAATAAGGTAGCAAACAAAGCTGTTTGTAATCCATAGAAGATTAAGTTTTGAATACCACCATAGTAAACAATTCTAGATAAATTAGCTTTCACATCACCTCTACCATTAACTAAGTCTTGCGCAGCTTTTTTAATCAACCTGTTGTACTGCATAGGTGTATTTTGGAAAGCTAGTATAAACTTACCAATAGGAGAAGCTTGCTGTTGAGATATCTTATCTGCTCTAGTAGATTGCTGAGTTTCCTCTGCTATCTCCATCATATCATCAAACGCTTTTGTCTCTGCTTCAGTTTGAGTCATACCTTCTTTTAAGTATGTCTTAATCCTGTTTCTATAAAACGTAGCACCACCCGTTGCAATAGCGAAGCTATCCGCAACTTGCGTAGGTGTAAAACCGAGTTGAAGTAAGTAAGCTGTCGCTGCTTTAGCTTTGTTTTTAGAATCTTTAATTTGAGCTAGTAACTCAGCTGCGTTAACGTCTGTCTGTATACCAGATCTTCTTTGCTTTAAGAAAGGAGAGTTGAATATCATGGATACATCTTTCCAATACTGCTTTTGATTAGCAAACGCACCCGATGCTTTGATCATATTGTTATCACTCCAGTTAACAAAGTTAACGTTAGAGATCATCTGCAACATTGCTGACCTAGCGTTCAAGAACATGGTGGTACCTATAGAACCGTGTATCCAAGCTGTAAAGTTGTTTAACAACCTATCCTTACCCACGTTCTGTGTGCTACCGGTTTCCATACGGTATAGACTGTCTTCTAACGCTTCTCTAAAGTTAGAACCATACACAGCCTCTATCTTGTTCATGTTGGCTTCAGAGAATATAATATTTTTATTCTCCACCCATTGCCTAAGGTTATTACCTCTAGCGTTATCTAACGCTTCTTTTAAATCTAAAGCTATATTACCTCCTGTCCAGTGAGGCCCAGGTTCTACCATGCCACCCGGAGTTTCACTTATAGAATTAACACCTTGTGCAAACGCTTGAAGCTTAGGATCAGACTCAATCGCGTTTATCAAAGCTGTAGCATCAGCTTGAGATAGCCCAGGTATATCAAGACCCGCTTGACTCCAGTTATATATTCTTATAGCATCCTCGTGTGTATACTCTGTACCCGGTACTTTTTTACCAAGCTTCTTCCTTACGTCAGGCATAGCCTTCCTAAGGTTTTTCATATCATTAGCCACCTGCTGCTGAACCATCTTGTGGCGTCTCATACCTTTTGAGAACGGGTCAAATAAGTTTTTCTTAAACCACGCGTGATGCTTATTACCTTGCTTACCTCTACCCATAAACGAATACATCAGCCCAGCAAAGTCATCTGCCGAAGGTGGAACAAAGAACTTAAACTTACCTTTATTCTTACCACGCTGTCTAGCTTTTGCAGCTGAGAATCTTTTGTCTTTACCTACACCTTTAGTTTCCTCTAGTATCTTATTAAGGTCTAATTGACTTTCGTCTATTATATCAGACATCTTTTTAGGACCAGACTTGCTGAACTTTAATCTCGCTTGTTGAACCTTACCTTTTACGTCAAACTGATCAAGCATGTCCTTAACCGCCTTAACGTTCTGCATAGCATCGTCAGCAAAGTAAAAGTCATTGTAACCCTCACCCACTTTCTCCGCTATCCAGTTAGCTTTAGCCGAAGCTTCTGACTTACCTAGACCTGTAATATTCTTAAGTGGTATCTTTAAACCTTGCGCATCTAAAAACTGTTTAATAGCTTTTGCTGATTGAGGCGCTCTAGCTGTAAGTATAAACATATTCTCTGTTCCAAACTTACCAGAAAGCTTCATAGCTTTGTTAAATAATGGCGCCGTCTTGCCGTCAACAACCTTGTTGAATTCAGAAAAATCAAACTTATACCCTTGCGCTAGCAACTCGCTACCGTGCTTAGCAAACTCTTCAGCACTCAGTTTAAAAGGTTTAGCGGCATAAAAAGTCCCACCTACTGATAGGTCCTTGCCTATTATATCCTTTAGTTCTCTTGAACCAGGTGCTGGGGCAGGATCTACAGGAGCTGGGTCTAAATAAGAATCACTCTTATAAAACTTATCCTTGCCCGGAGTCACCGCGTACTCATCGGAGATTTTGCTTTTCTTTGTGCGGCGTTTACCAGGGATAGTCGCGGGGTCTGGAGGTGTGACTATAACATTAGACTTAGTTGTAGCTAACGTGTCATCAAAGTCTAGCACTGTAATACCTTTGGGTTTAGAGCTAGAGCGAGACATCTTGATAGCATTGTCCATAACCTTAGTACTAGGCCTTGTGTGTATGTCATTTAAAACTTTCACTTGATTAGCAGTAAACCGTTCCAGTTCTAAGTTATACATAGATTTACCACTTGATAGATCGTAAACGTTTTTACCTATAGAAGGATCTAGTATGAAACGTAGATTACCAAGAGGACTGTTAGCGCCTCCAAGATCGTCAAGTCTGTCAGCTAGCTTTTTAGGTACAAGCGACTGTTCAAAGCCTTTAAGTATAGATGGTGAATCCTGAACAACGGTATTATTGTATATGCTAATAACCGTTTGCGCCGATGCTGTAGCCGAGTCTTTAACGTGTTCTCCTTTTTGTGACTTAACGTCCTGAACTCCATCAACAAAATATGCTGAAGTGAAAGCAGCCATTGCTCTTTCACCCTTGTTAAAGTTAGTATTCTTTTGCTTGTCTCGTATTACATATTCAATAGCCTCATCACGAGTCATTTTACCTGTATCAACCTGATGATTAACCCAATCTTGTACGCTAGCGTTGTATGCAGTGAATAACTTTTGAGCTGCGGCTAAAGCTTTAGGGTTTAGTTCCCCCTGTGCAAGTTTAACTTTTTTTGCAGCAGGTATATTCATGCGCTGAATACTTTTAATCTCTCTAAGTAAAGTGTCTGGCCCATCAAAAGTAGACTCAGCAAGTTCTAAATCAGCCTCTACTTTGTAAAACTCATCCCAAAGTTTCTGAGTCTCAGGTGTTACGTTGGAACCCATATCACTTGCTACCTTGGTTCTAAACTTATCTCTTCTTTCTGTCCTTATGTCTAAAGTGTGCCCGCTGTTACCTCTGTCGCTGCTACCTTTTAAAATACCGTTTTCAAGAAACCTATAATTACCTTTTACAGTTTGCTCTCTATCCCCTATTTTTTGAGGTATAAAGTCAAGAGCGCCCATACTGTATTTATTATAATGGTTTGTTAAACCTTCAACGTCATAAACATACTCACCATCAACGGTCTTTTTTGTTTGGTGACCTTTGTTTTTTATAAAACCAGCTAGGGATGGTATGCCTCTAGAAACTTGCCCTAAAAACTGAATGTTTACGAACGGCTTAGGTTTATACTTGTTTTCAAACTCTAAAATAGTTGCATCATGAAGACTTGGATGGTCAACCTCTATCTTGTGGGGGTTAACGTTTTTCAGGATATCACTAGTTTGTTCGTGAGACAGATCAGCGCTGTCAATTCCTTTTTTCAGGGTTTTAGAAAACTTGATACTAGGGTCTCTGTCTATTTGCTTCGCAAGAACTGAGTTGTGGTTTTCTATTCTTTTATATCCTTGCAGATCTTCTATATCTTGAAGTCTATCAGCTACCTCAGGCTGTTGCACTGTCTCCATAGTGGCATCGAACCCAAGTTCGACACCCATCTCCATAGCTAGCTTATCTTTCCTAGTACCAAGGGTAGATGCGCCTACTTTATACCCAAGAGCGTTCTCCATGTTCTGACCTCTAAAATAAGCCATAACTTTCCTAGAACCAGGGTAAGGTAGTTTGGTGATTAGAGTTGGGCCAGAAAGTCTATTGGTTTCTTTAGGTAGCAAGCCATCGCTGATTAACTTGTCAACCTCTGTAGGTTTAGTTATTCTCTCTGACTTAGTAAATATTCTATTCTCAGGAGCTACGTTACGCTCCATCTGAAGTAATGTTTCTTTTGGAAGAAACTTAAATACAGTAGGGAAACTTTCCGCTAAGAAGGCATCATATACCTCACCCTTACCTATCATATCTTGGATAGGTTTCTTTAGCTCAGTTCTATAAGCTTTCTGTAATGCGGCTTTAAACTTCTTAGAGTTTACATCAGGTAGCTTCGTACCAAATGTTTTCATAACAGCGTTACGAACTTTGTCCATCATAGGTTTTTCTAAACCTAGTTCAGTCCTAAGACCAGAGTACTTGTCTGATTCAGACTTACCTTGTTCAGCTAGCTTTGCTCTTTTAGCTTGAGCAGCCATAGACATGTCCTGTTCTTCAAACGACTTTACGCCAGTGTCAGTCTCCGCTGCCACTTGAATAACCGGAGCTCCTTCGGAAGTCTTAGCGTCGATGTCTTTCGATCCGCGCATAGCTTCATCAACCTTATACTCCTTGTTATATACGTTACCAGCTTTGTTTCCTATCTGACTATTTATGTAAGCGAACAGGTTGTCGTTTTGCTCTGGCTTAAACCTCTTAATGTGTGGCGTTATCTCAGAGTAAACCTTTTCAACAAAGTCTCGCGGCACAGGTTTAACCTTATACTTAGAAGCTATAAGAGCATCGAAATAACCATTGTCTTTTATATCTTTTATAGCAGTGTCAGCACCACCTCTTCTCCAAGATTTATTTGTTTGGTTTTCACCTAGTGCTTTTACGTTTTTAGCAGCAGCTTTCTTCTGGTCGGAAGTTAGAGATGTTTTTAGATCATCTGTTTCATCGAGACTTACTTTGCCTTTAGTTGCTTTTGCTATACCACTGCTTAAAGCGCCTTTATGTATACTCTTATTATACTCTTTTAGAAAACTGTATACATCTTTACCTGTGTCAAACTTTATCTGCTTGAATCCAGCCGCTCTGAGTATAGGCGTAAACACATTACCAAGTCTTTCAAATATACTTTCGCTATATGTTATATCCCCATTTTGTATAGCATCCGATGCTAGAGTTATCCACTCATCCGGATTAGCTTCCATATACTCTGGGGTGTAGTTTTCGCTAGCTCTTTGCTCGACCGCTGACCACTGACTTCCTATTTCTGTTTTAAGTTCACTGATAACTTTCTCAGATATATCTTTATCTTTTACAGCTTTTCTAAGCACACCATGTAGCAGCTCGTGGTTACCAACGTTCACAGCTCCAGTAGCTCTTGCAACGGTTTTATTTATGATTATTTTATCCCCCTTAATGAACCCATCTGAAGCAGCAGCTTCCTCTCCATATTGTTCCTTAATTTGATCGACAGTTAAACTATCGTCAACCTCTAGACCGTATAAAGAACTATGTTTCTTTGCAAATTCTAAATTACCCTCAAACACTTTATCGGCGACGATCTCTTTGACAGCTTTAGCTGATTTCTTTCTAGCTCTAACGTCCTTAGTTCTACCGTCAACTTTCGCGTACTTGGTAATTATATCAGAAATCTGCGTTTCAACGTTCTTTAACTTAACATCTGCGTCTGGAACAGCAAATATACCTTTCTTTTTAGTATCAGCCTCTGCTTTAGCTCGGTTCTTCTCGAGCTCCACTAAAGCTTTTCTATCGTTAACATCACTCACCTTGGCATCAATCTGCGTCTCTAGTATAGCGTCGGACTGCTTGGACTGAACGAAACTATTTAGGTTAATATCGTTCTCAACCTGTATGTTTATTTTAGCTAAGTCCTCAGGTGATGTGTTTTTATTATTGACAATATCCTCTACAGTCTTTCTACTAACAGTCTCACCGTTTACTTTATACTTAGGTGTTTGGCCCTTTAGTGATTTGTATAATACATCTGAAACATTAGCAACGCCTTTAAGTTCTCCAATGGCCTCTAAAGTCGCTTCACCTAAATCAATTTCTTGTCCCGCGGCCGCTTGCCCTGCAACTTCACCGACAAAACCTCCAGTCGTCTCAACGCCTGTTGTGGCAACTGCAACTTTCGCTGCGGTTTTTTTACCGCCAGCTTTACCAAGTCTAGCAATAGAACCACCTACACCTCTAGATAGGCCCATAGTCAAACCCTCAACAGCACCAATGGTTAAACCTCTAGCTAACGAAGCGGACTTTATTCTATCTATAGCATCTTCATCTTCTAAGATAGCTCTTATGTTTTCTTTATTAAATTCTTTACCACCTAACTCTTCTTTTAATAAATCAGTAAGAGTTAAACCAGTTTCCATAGCGCCAACTAAACCTGCGGTAGCTCCAGCCAAACCGCCTGTTACAGCTCCAGCCGTAGACGTGGCAGGGGCGAGCGGACCACCAGCAAGACCCGCTACCGCGCCAATTCCAGCGCCACCTACAGCACCGGTAGCTGTCGACACCGCAGTTTCAGGGGCCGCTAAAGAAGTGGCCATAGTTACCGCTGATGTGGTTAAAAATTGTGGAACAAATCCAGGGTTTTGAGCTATAGCTTTAAGCGTGCCCCATATACCACCACCTTCTTCGGCTTGAGCTTTCTGAAACTCAACTTGCTCTCTACTAGGACCTAAAGCGTTTATCTCTTCCGCGGCGGTTATGTATGCATCTAAATCTTCATCCGATATACTAGCTCCCTGCCTGTAAACGTCGAAAGCTTCACCAACACTCCCACCGGTTGCATACCCCTGTTGAGCGGATAACCATAAATCCTCAAAGAAACCACCATCTTCAGGCAGCTCGATTTCTTCAGGTTTATTTTCCTCAGCCACCTCCTCTTTAGTTAAGTTACCACTTGGAGTTTGCGATTGATTAAGCTGGTTAATAACCTGATCACTTGGATCATCAACAACGGGTTGCTCTAAGGGCTCGCCTAAAACATTAGTCTCCCAAGTGCTATAATCATTTGACGTGTACTCGTTTTCAGTCAACCACCCGTGTATATTTTCTCGAACACCTTTGTCGTTAACAAAGTTATTAGCCCAAGTGTTTATATCAGACGAGGTTAAGCCAGCGTTATATAGCTCACCGTATATTGATCTTAGTATTTCTTCGTTCATGCTTTACAGCTTACCCAAAATTAGATGAAACAATTGGCTGTCTTCCTTCTAGCGCTTGTATTAAATCTTGTTCATTAATTAAACCCATTTCTTTAAGATACATTTTACCTACAGAACCATCCTGAAACTTAGCTTCCTTGTTATACCACCCACCGTCATCTTTACCGTATTGCCCAGAGAAACCGAAGTTAGCTTCTTCACCAGTTTGAGGATTGTTGATTACAATCGCCTCTTGTCGTAAAGAAGCTCGTCGAGCATTTTCCTTTTTAGCCGCTGCTAGATTTTTTTCAGCGGTTGACATAGTATATGAGTTTCCAGTATTGCTAGATTTTTTAGATGCATCTCTTGAAGCTTTTTCATCAGCTCCTTTTTTCCAGTTAGCCTGCTGTATTTTAGTCATCCACTCAGACACATAGTCTTTAGCTACGTTTGGCTCTCTTTGCATTTGATCCACCACCATGTCCATTTCCTCAGGAGTAAGATCGTACATGTCAACAGTGCCATTACCATCTCTATCTCCGCCCTCATACCATATTGGCACTTGCTTGAAGTCTTCATGACTCTTAATGTGTTCTCTAAAAGATTCCCCACCACCAAACTGCTCGTTCATCAAACCATTTAATTGATCATCATCAATAGACAATCTGTTGCGTCTAAGTAAATTTTCATAATCAAACAACTCTCCGTTCAAACCCTTCTTCATGAAGCCTTCGTTTGCTTCAAGAAACTTTAACTCTAAATCTAAAGGCTTAGTTCCCTTAGCAATCATGTCATCCACCTCTCTTCTAGTTACAGAAACAATTTCTCCATCCTTACCTGGCATGTCAAAAACCATTTCACCGTTATCAGAAATCCTGACCCTAGCTGAACCATCGTTTCTAGACAAAGTGTTTAGTATATTCTTTTCGCTTTCGTCAAGTGACCGCTCTCCCCAACCAACACCATCGTTGATTTTTTTAGCTGTCTCCATTGTGTCTTTCCAACTCTGTAATCCTGCGGCTCTTTTACCTTGGTCACTTAGTAATCTAGACTGAGCTTGCTTATCTTTGCTTTTAACTGCAGCTAGGTATTCGTTTTTATATTGCTCTTCTATTTGCTGAAACTGATCAAATAGCTCACCCGAAGCCCATGATCCTCTATCACCTTGTATAGCAAACCCTTCGTCCCACTCAGATATAGCGTTACCCCAACGATCAAGCTCTACGTTTGCGTAATCCATTATACCTGTACCCACGCCGCCCATGACATCTCCAATAGTTGTCTTAGGCGCGTACGTCGCTCCAGCTCTTCTAACACGATTTAACGTGTCTCCTGATAATCCGTAATCTACACTCATAGTTTTATTCATATGGTAACCCAGTGTTAGGGTCAATATTATCTAGGAAGTTAAGTAAACCATCATCGCCTCCTACGTTGTTTGAAACACCTTGATCAGCTAACACGTTGCCATAGGAAGTTTGAGCGTTAGATCCACCACCTCCTCCAACACCACCTATGCCAGTTCCATAATCCATAGCTGCTTGGCCTACTTGGCTTATTCCATCATGCACTTGTTGTTGAGCTCTAGCTCTTTCCATCTTAGCATTTGAAACGTCATCAGCTGCCATACCCATAAGCGATTCAATTTTTCCTCTTTGCATGTTACGACTCATCATCTCTCCCTCACGTTCCTTACCTTGTATCGTGCCGGCCATTCTTCTTTCAGCCATTTGGTTTCTAGATTCTTGTTGACCTATAGAGGCAGATGCTTTCTGTGTTTGCAATGCTCCTTGGTTAGCTAGTGTTTGGGCTAATGCTGCTATACCAGATCCACCAGCTGCACCACGCATGTTGTCCATAATGTTCGCTTGGTTCTGCGCATTCTGTTGAGCTTCAAACTCAGCCTGTTTAGTATTGACAGTTAGATCTTCCATAGTATTCTCCATGTTTAAATATGGATTACTAGTATCTAGGTTAGCGAAGCTTTGCTTTTGTTTATCTAATTCTATTTGAGCTTTTTCAGCTGCTTTTTTAGCCTTATTAGCTTTTATCCCACCGTCTACAGCTTTAGCAACACCACCGGCTGCTGTAACACCAGCGCCGATAGCTAAGGCTGTACCTGCTATTGCTATAAAACTCATGATCTATTTATTTTTAATATATTCTTCATATTCTTCGTAAGTTAAAGCAACTATGTCTTTTTCTAATTGACTTACATCCTCTGTGTTGCTAAAGTTTTTATGTGTATTATACCATATAGAATCTTCCTGAGCGTACAAAACGCGTTTAATACCAGGTGTAGATATAATAGTACATGGTGCAACGTGGTCTATTGTATCATCCTCGTTCACTACAGTTATTTTGCCTGTAAGAAGAAAACACATATGAAGGTGCTTGTGTATAGCACCTATAACCACAGTACCTTTTTTCATTGTCATTTCACGAATGTACACGCCATCCATAAAGAAATGTCTAATGGGAACTAACTCACTATCATTTACTATCGGTTTGTCTTTTGTCCCTGCTACTATAGTTTTTCCATTAGCCATGCTTTTTAAAGCTGACTCTAATTCAGTAACAGAAGATCTAAAACCTGAAGCTAATTCGTTTTTATTTTTCAAGTCTAAGCCGCTATCTAACATTATATTTAATTATATTATATTAGTATAGTCACAGTTATAGCCACTTATTTACTACTGTGAAAAGCTTCCATGGCTACGCTAAACAACTCAGCCTCGCTTGAGGATGTGTTGACAAACTTAGCGCTCGCAAAATAACCAACCGGTGAGCTTAAATTAGCTTTAGTATCTTTAGTGAACATAATAAACTTACTACTTAGACCACTACCCGCGCCTAAATCAGCTCCAGATAAGCTAGTCTCTACAATCATAGTGTACGCGCCATTAGCTGCAGGGTTGTTTATTTCTCTAATATCACCAATTGTTATAACACTGTTATTAACGCCTGAATCATTAAAGCCAGTATCAAAACCGTCTTGAGTTGTGACATCTACGTAGTACGCTATATCTCCAACTTGGCAAGATACGTTTATAGGCTCTGTGAATGTTAGTGTTGCGTAAGGCATTATGCTTGAGTTAAAATTAAATCTGAGTAAACTCTTAAAGAGGTGTTGTGTTTTATTTCGTCAATCTTTAAGTAACCTTGTATTTTAGCCTCGTTGTTAGGATCACTAACGTGAGCTTGAAGATGCAGTAATGTCATACCGCTTTCTACTCCACCTTGAGTGGCTGCTGTTGAACCTTGTCCTAATGAAAAGTCTAAAATAGTATCGTCAGGTAGAGTCTGGTTAGTTATAACAGTAATGTTGTTTGCATCAACAACTGTAGCAACGTGAGTGTGCGTCGCGCCATCTACTCCAACTACACCTATACCATCAACCTGTTGACCAGGTAGTATACCTCTAGTAGTTCCGCTTACTGTTATGGTTTTACTGTTAGTAGTGACACCATTAGTAAACACAGATCTACCAGCTAAACCACCAATCATTTTTCTCCACTTTACACCAGTGTTAATAGCTGTTATATTTGCTTCTCCACCAGCCTTTGTTACTTTGACCTCAAACGGGTAAACTGAAGAAACGTTTGAAACAAAAGATATGCTAGCCCCAGCCTCTAATCTTGGTGCTTGAACAGCCTTACTTATTTCTATGTTGTATCCATTAACAGATACAACTTGAGTTAAATGCTCTATTGCATTGGTAACACCTGTAGTTTGTCCAAACGGGTTTATAACCCAATCACCAGCCGATACACCTTTAAGTCTTTGGCTTAGCACTAGTTTTGTTGCGCCAACTCCAGCAGCGGCCGAAAGTGTGCCTGAAACGGTTTTTACTCTAGGAGATTTATAGCCACTTCTAGAGAAAAGTTTAGGGCGTATTATAGAGTCCGCAACGTAGGTATTACCTGTATGATCGTGACTATTAGCAGCTGTAATTGAAGCCGTGCTAATGCCATACTGTATAATATCTAAATCATGGGCGCTAACTGGTACTAGCTCACTAAGAGTGGATTCCACACCATCTACAAGTCCGCTTATAATAACGTCATATGTTATATCTAAATTACTTGCGTTAGATGGGAACTCAACCTCGTTGTACATGTATGCAAGACCAAGATAAACACCCTGACTAGGTATTTGAGAATCCAGGCTTACTTCATCTGTTTGAAAAACTCCCGAAGTAAAGTTGTAGTAACCATTTATGCTACCATCAGAAGCATATCTTCTTACAGTTATATTGTATTTAGATCCAGCGTCACCCGTGACCTCTATGCTTGAGGAAAGGCCATTTGCTGTTATGCTGGCATCTACAGGGTTAACTTTATGTATGTAACCATTATCAACACCACTAGACCCTTCTCCTGGCGGTTTCTCCGGTGAGTATAAGCTATACACAGCTGTAGCTAAGTGCCCTAAGTTACACATATCCTCTGGATCACTGACAAGAGATCCGTTTTGAGGAGGTGTATAATATAACCTAGCTGTCCAAGACGTCCTCAAGTTACTAGCATTATAGACCTCATCTGTAATAGCGTGTGAGTAGTAGTCTGAGTACTCGCCTAGGTTATGCCATTTAACCCATACTGGCCCATAGTAATTATCGCTGCTAGCTGTAAACTTATAACTAGCTATTTCCGTCGTAGAGCCATCTGGTACAGTTCCTGTATGCTTATTGGTTGGTCCATCTTCAGCATCAACAGTGCCGCTAGCTATGTGCTCACTTTCAGTTATATCTGAATAATTAGTGGTCACAACACTTTGTCCCAAGTAATAATTGTACGTAGCAAACAAACAGGCTTTCCTAGTTGTTTCAGCTGACACACCCGCTTTAGTGTCTATATCAATAGAGTAAGTAGCATTTACGCTGGGCCACGTTTGCCCGCTACCTTTAAATTGAACCCTCACGTTTACTGTGTTATCTAAGTCCCCGCCGTTACCGTTGTTTTTGAAAGTGATAGTGTCTATATCTTCCCAGTTAACAGCCCCAACATCTGTAACATGCGTGTCATCATCAACAGTGTATATATACTCCGTTGAATTACCACTACCACTGGATGTAAAGGTGGCTCCAGGTACCTCAAAATCAGCTGCTGATAACGGAAAGCCAGAGTTAACACCATCTATTACGTTTGATATAGTCAAGTCTACTTTGTCACCACCTGTTATAGCGGAGCCAGGTACAACGCTAAGTGTCTCAGAGCTACACGTCCATCTTGAAGCTTCTGTTGCGACAACGGCCGCGACATCCCAAGTGTTCGCCTCCGTGTTGTTGGCCACGGTTATTGTTATATTAGACACAGAACTTGGGGCGCTATGTGCTATACTAGCTAAACCTATACCTTGAACTGTAGCCTCACCTTTGTTATCAGTTATAAGACTAGAGCTACCAGAGCCCATACTTTCACCTGCCAACACACCAAACCACTTACCCTCCTTTTCTTTAAACTCAATCTCCTTGCATTTTTCCATGTCTGTAGTGACATTATCTACATACCAACCTGCTTTAGCGCTTAAGTTAAAGTACTCACTATCGTTTTGCGCGCCAATAGTTGTTAACCCATTTGATTTCCCGTCACCGCTAGCGCTGTAGTTGTTATTGTAATACCCGATGCTTTGGCTATCAAACTCAGTTACTTTAGCTTGAGTTCCTTCATAGTTGATAGTGCTAAAGCTTTTAACTGCTCCTGGGTTATCATTAAATAAAACTGTTATATCAGAGTTAAACAGCGTTCCGTAGAAAGTGTTTCTAGCTGCGTTGTCATGGTGGATATATATATGACCTTTATCAAAAGTAAAGTAATCGTTATTTAGACTTAAACCATCTTGAGGGTTAAAAGATTTGAAGCTAACCCAACCCTTAGAAAGCTCATTGTAAGATATAGTAGTTTGCTCAAAAGGATGCTCGTCACTGTTGGCGTATTTTTTTGACACGGTTAAGTTGTACTCGTTTTTTCTTGAGTCGTATGTTCCTAAAACTCTCCATACGTTTTTTTCAAATAACTTTGAAAAGTAATCCTTCATACCCAAACTAGACACTGATCTAAGACCCTCTTGGTTTGAAAGAGCAATTACATGTCCTCGAGTAGCGTCTGTAAAATAAGTCTGATACGGCGTTGTCACCATAGACTCTGGGTTGGTGGATATACCGTAATCACCCTGGTAAGGTGATGCTGAACCAACAACTTTACTACTTGCAACTAAATTAGAGCTTCCATCAGCATTAAATAACAAATCTTTATTTGTGTCTGCTCGAAGTATCTTGTCTTCACACAGCATCACTAACCGCGTGTCTTTGTTTAACAACGCTTGGATACTACCATATATCGGGTTTAAGTCTTTAGTTATAGCCTCCGCCATTATAAACTGGTTGGTGTTATTAACACCGGACGTAGAGTTATATATACCAGACCATATTAAACCATGCTTTCTTCTTTCTTCTCTAGCTTGCTCTGCTAGAACCGTAGATGCTTTAACACCGTTGTCAAGTTGAGGTGCGTTAAAATCATCTCTTATTCTATCAGACTCTACGCCATTTCCAAACGCCCAGCAGTTGTTCCAATCTAAATAATGACTTTGAAGATGTATAGCTTTATGCGAATCAGAGCGATCCGCTCCATGCATTGTTAATTTTTGAGTGGCCCCGCTTGAACTAAACGATACGTTTTTAACTAATAGTTTTAGTTCGTAATAGTTCCTTTTCTTAAATGTAACAGGTAGATTAGTTGTCACTGAGTAGCCGCTTGGTATCGCTGGTGTAAAACCAACGCTATCACTATTCCAAGAAGTAACAGTATACGTTTGTTCTGCTATAGCCTCCACACCTTGATCCGCGGCTTGAGCAGGTAACGTAAACGTTGACCCTATCGGTATTAGCTCCTCGTTCTTACCGTCTACAAGGTCTAAAGGTATTAGACCACTAGCTTGATAGTATATATCTAGATCAACGGACTCTTTAGGTTCTGTTTCCCATACGGCTGGATTATCTGTAAAATTATCTTTACTAGAAGAACCGTAAAAAGGCTCTAGTATTTCTATTATATCATTATCTAGAGTATCGTGTTTTAAAGCTCTTCTATAGTTAGCTGTATCGGTGCTTGCTGGACCGCCAACATCTGGGGACTTAGTGCCGTGAATAGGGTTGTAGCCATAAACATTTGTTTTACCTATAGCCGGCGTAACACCTATAGTCCATCTTTGTCTTAAGTTGTCACCTCTCCACTGGTAGTTTTGATTTGATCTTTTGTAATTTCTTATACCCCAAGCGCCACTCTCGTTGTTTGTTCCAGATATATAGACATCATTATTATCGTAACCGTCATAGTTGTAATTCGTGTAATCCGTGCTAGCGGTGGGGTGCGGGGTTGATATAACCGTATACTGCGTAAGCTCTGGGTCTTTTTGAAACCTAAAGACAGTACCTTCTTTAACTAGCTTTTTTATAAATAACCAGGCTTTTTCGTACTGTTCACCAGCTATATCTTTAAGCTCCATTTTTAGGTTAGGAATATCGTCTTGCCCTAAGCCCCACGAGTCTGTAAAACCCTCACCCATGCCAGACCACGAGATATCCATATAGCTTCTATCGTTACCAAAGTTACCCCATATACCTCTACTAGGTTGTGCTGAAAACTTTTTCATACTACCTGTTGTAGGGCCGTCATTTGGGTCGTCCTCAGCGTCACCGCCACTATTCCACCACTGCTCGTTTTCACTATCACCAAGTCTACCTGGCCTGTTATCGTCCCTACCATTAAAGGAGTACGCGGTAGCAGCATCTATAAAAAACATATTTAACTTTGCAACACCCTCCCAAAACTCTTGCGCAGCAGATCCAGTATTAGAGGTCTCATCGTTTATAGCGCGAATAGGGTTTTTATTAATATCATCGGTTGTAACAAAGAAAACCTCATTATCAGTGTCGTCATAAGTAGCACCACCAGCCCATCTATACGCTGGGGTGTGGTGGTCATACTCAGTTGGGTGCAATTCTTTACCAGTGTTATCATAAGCACTGTTACCGTCATCTGGCAAGTAGTTGGCCAGTAAATTCGGTACGCCAAGAGTGTTAACGAGATCTAAACCATTGTTGTTTATGTAACCCAATTTAAACGAGTCACTAACAATCATTTCTGGATCACCTAAGTAGTTAAGTACATAGTTATTAAGGTTCTCGTCTTTAAATATCTTTACAAAAAACCTACCGTCAAACTCAGGCTTGTTTTCGATTTTTCTATCAAACAACTCAATAACAAGGTCACTTATGCCTGTGTCAAAAGAGTTACCCGTGCTAGTAAAAGCTATGTCATCTTCAAACTTGTCGTTGATAGATATTTTATATGATGTTCCATCGAGCGTTAGACGTCTAACATCGTACTCTTTAGATATACTACCTCCTCCGTAGAATCTTAAACCTAAATTATCTGGAGTTAAAACATTTAAGTCAGATCCAAAAACACTTTCAAATGCACCTTGCTGTATGGTTATAAAAGTTCCATCTAGAGTTGGGTACCCACCACCAGAACTTCCAACGCTATTGTTTACGTTTGTAAGAGTGCCTAAAGATTCGCTAGTCGTCTTTACATAATCTGGAGCTTCGTTTTCTATAGCTAGAACTTTGTATCTAGCTTTATTTAAAACAGCGTTCGATCCACCGTGTTCACTTTTAAGTTCTAAAAACGTTTCTTCGTTAACCTTATTTCTATCTGAAGACGGAAATGATAACCATATATTACCATCCCACGCATCGTACCATCGGTCCATGGCTAAAGTGTGGTACTCTACAGATGTTTCTTTTATATAGTAAGAATAGTAATCAGCCCAATCAGGAACTACGCTACTATTGTTAATAGAACACGACAACCTATTTCTGCTACCACAAACATCCTTAGGTGTTTTAATAGAAGATTTTTCGTGAGTTAAAACCGGTGTCTCTCTCCCGTACTTATCACTAAACACAACCCCAACCTGGTATGTGCGCAAGGACTTAACGGATGGCAAAGCTGGATCATCTGAAACGTCTTGTATATCTTCAGATCTTAAACTTACGTTTATAATAGGGTCTTTAAGTATAGTGTAATTCTGAACGTAGTTACCATAAATTAATCTATTAGCGCTTATTTCTTGAGCTAGCGCTTTTCTAGGCACATTGTCCCAAGGTCGTAGCAACTGATTAGACGCTACTACCGCGTGAACCATGTCAGTGGTTAGAACATACTCACCTCTTTTATCACCCATACCGTTAGACAAATTTGGCCACAAAGGATCGCCGTCAGATCGCTTTATGGTTTTAACCGTGTAAACAGTTGGGTTGTTAGTTTCCTTGTACAACAAGTCTATTTCAACCACATCCTCAGGCATCGAGTTTTCATTAGCATGATACCTCTTAAGCTTAAGACTACGTATTTGGTTTACCATTCCAAAATTGTAACCTTTCTTAGGTAGGTACTCGTACACTGATGGAAGGAAAGCTATTTGAGACCATGGGGCAAATGTAGAGTATTCACCATCTTGGTATTTATATCTGTAAGAAAACCTAGGAAACTTAAATTCAAACAGTGGCTCAGTATCCTCTAATCTAACGTAGTAGTTCTCCAAAGCAGTTGTGGTACCTACTTTTCTAGATAGTATCTCAATTTTAAATCCAGACAAAGCCAAACTATCAGGACTAACCACATTTGACTCTATAACCTTAGCTCGAATATTATATTCTGTAAACGTTGTTGGTTGAGAAGTTTCGCCTGAATTAGCTATGATTATAATATCATTAACTCTGTAATCTACTTGGCTACTAAAACTTACATCGTGTTCATTTTCATTCGTAAAAGCGAAACTCATACTAGTATACGGAGCGTTCTCCGTACCGCTAGAGTTAACACGCTTCATGCTAGTTCTGTATGCTTCTATTTCTAACGGTTGTGTTGGAGATTTCTTGATCACGGTTATGTGACTCTCTTCAACGTACACAGCTTTTTTTTGATCAGAAGTTGTTACAACACTGTATTGATCAATCTCGTCTGAATAGTAAGCTTTATCCTTAACAAGTCTTGTGTGAAAGTAATCTGTATCTCCTTTAAAAGTGTCTCCAGTAGTTGACGTTATTGCCGCTGCAAATCCTCCTGTACCACCACCCACTAAATACTCTACACCACCTGTTCCAGCTATAGACCTATCTATATTTACTTTTTTAGGTTCAGTACTATTATCTGTCCAGTATATAGCGTTATCTAAAACGTTAATACCAGTTATCATTGTATGCTTAGAAAACCACAGCACTCTATCTGCTTTGAACTCAACAACTTGGTTTAAGGCCGATAAGTCATTAAAAGCAACACCATTTTTTTCTAGGTATATTTCCCAGTGAGATGAGTTGTATTTTATATCAGAAACCTTTAAATTGTCCGCGTGCGTGTATGTTGTTGCACCTATTGTACCGGCAACAGTCATACCAATTCTAACACCGGTTTTATTAACTGTATCCGGCGCGGCTATGTTTATGTGAGGAGAGTTACCATCTGAGTTTGCTGATACAACCGAAGACACTTCATATATGTCTACGAAAACGTACTTATGTTTTTTAGTTAAAGCGTTGTACTCTAATATATAATCTTTTTTAATAGAGTTGTAAACACCTGTCGAAGCGGCAGATCCAGCAGCTACAAAGTAGTATATCTTATCCCTATCCGCGGCAGCTATAGATGCAACTACAGCACTGTCATCAGCAACACCATAGTAACCACTAGCATCAGCCATGGTATTATGTTTAGTGTTACCTAAAAGCGTTTGCACTGATCCTACGTCCGAATCATCAGAAGTTGATATCTGAATATTTAAAGCGTCTCTGTATTGACCATTAGGAACAAGGCGCTCGTCCATGTCCTTGTTCATAATAGCTTTAGAGAATACTCTCTTTAACTCCGCCATGTTTAGTGTTTAATTTGTTTAGAGTTACCTCTAAAAATTTGAGTTATCTCTTCTGCCTTAAAATTAGATAATCTAATCTTAGCTTTTCTGGTTTCAGCAAATCTTTCTTTCTTGAGCTGACCTAATAATCCTCCAGGTGTATCTTTTCTAGCAGATAGAATACCGTAAAGCATGTGTTTGTATATAGCCTCCTCTGCTAGTTTAGGTACTAGAGACTTCTCTAGATTTATACTAAGAGTTCCGCTACTATTTTTAGTAGCTATACCGTCGCTAATATATTTTAATACTAAAGTTTTACCGCTTAAGTTTGAACTAAAGTGAAACTTACCTGCTGTTTCGTCTACAAAAAAACTACCATTAGCCTGTGCGTGTTGAGGGTCTATACCGTATCTACGCCCGTTTAATCTACTAGTCTGATCATCTTTTGCGTCCGAACTTGTTGTTGAATCTGTTGATTCAGATTTATAACTAGCCCACGTGTCTGAATCTTCTGAGGAGTCTAAATCTGTATTACTACCATCAGTTACCCAACCACCCCAAGTTTCAACTAAAGGATCTATGTTTGAAGATACATTGTTAGGATTTGAAGTTTTTATAGCTGGATATATAACCCTTTCTATACCCGCGCTATCACTCCAAGATAACTTAACGTAATTAACATAATCAATAGGCATAACTAAAACAAGCGTGGAAGGTACTACAACCTCCCAGTCTTTAGTTGACCTTAAAGTGTCATAGCTAAGTTCTTGCAACCCACGTATAGCGTGAAACGCAACATCACTATTTGATACATCCTCACACAGTTTGTTTTTACCAACATAAGTAGCATTAAAAGAATCTATGATCTCTTCTAGACTTATATATCTATATGACCCGTGATCTCCGGTACTGCCATAATAATCGTAAGGATTGTTGTTTAATAAACCCATTTACTTATACTTTTTGCAAGTTCAACTCGTTAGCACTCTTCTGGTGGGCTAACTCCATTAAACCAGGTTTGTTCATTACTATTCCAGATAGCTCAAGTATCTTGTTAACAACAGTGTCCTCTTCAGATCTGTGTAGCTCAAAGTCTACAGCGGCGTTCGCGTTATATAAAGCTTTTTTGTTTGTACCTACAACAACGTATGCCCAGTTAACATCTATGGGTACTCTAAAGCATTCTACACTTACACCAGAGGTAACCGGTGTTGTTATAAGAGCGTCACTAGCGGAGTTGTACGTCGCAGAGGAAGCGTACACTAATACGTCTCTGTTTGTTACAACGTTGTCTGAGTATATAGCACCTGTACCTAATAGACCCGCGTAATGCCTTTTTGATCTTGTCATTCGCTGAGCCTCATTGATACTAACTTTTTGACAAACCATGCTGTTGTGAAAAACTCGTCCTGTATGAAACACATCCACTTGTACTCCATTTACACCAACTGTAGACGGAAACGTTGTAGCGTCAACTGTTAAATCCTCTACAGATAAAAAAGGCCCAAGCTTTCTGCCCATGAGCTCACTTATATCTGTTTCATCTACCTCAGGTGTCCTGTCGTCCTCTTGTCTATCTCTTAAGTTTTTAGAGAAAAAGTAAGACTCAAATATACTCATCTGAGCCTGGTTGGCTAATAAGTTAAACTCTTGCGGAGTAATATAACCCCTTTGCTCTTTATTAGCAAGGGTTAATACTCTTTGATATACCGTGTCTACACTTATTGCCATAATTCTTTTTTTGTAGTTTTGCAACCACCCCGAAGGGCAGTTGCATCACCATTGATTATTATTGTAATCGTTTTTCTATATTGGAGTATATCTCCATTCCTTCATCAGTCTTAAACCAAGCGGCTAAGGCATTGTAAGGATGTTCATCAAAAGGAACAGTCATTAGTTTTCTATCATTAGAACCCCAATTAAATGTTCTTTGATCAGAGGATAGTTTTATAATCCCCATCTCTGTAGCTTTAATACCAAAGTTCCTAAGCACAACGTTATCATCATTGAGCAGCTCTAGGAAGAGCCTAGGGTTTCTTTTAGCGTACAGTAACAAATCTCGTCTAAGCTCCTTAGAACTCATCTCTGATACCTTAGAACCAACCTCTACCCTCATAACAGCTTCTGCCATATCAATATCTAAGCTTTTCGCTGCCATTAATGCTTCAACTTCAAACTCTAACCAATCAAGTTGATTAGCTGCTTCTTGAACAGGTTTGTATTCCGTGAATATACTGTCTCTATGAGGGTGATACAGTGAGAGTAGTTTTTGTAAAACGGTCTTTTCTTTAGGGACGAACAAACTACCACTTCTAAATACTATATGAGCTAATCTTTGGTCACCTTGCATCTCATCAACAAAAGGTGTTTTTTGATTTTCACAGTATTTAAGTTCTCTTTCATAACCCTTATCTTCGTCAAACCAATAAATATTAGTAGCTCTTATAGATCTTGAAAGAGGTTTTTTGCTTCCAGTTAGATTATATACTCTATCCTTAATTTCCCAAACGTCTTTCTTAGGTAATTCTTTTGCAATTGGTTTTGGCTCCGGTTTTGGAGCTTCAACTACAACTGTCTCTTCTACGTAGGGTTCCTCGACCTCTACTTTTTTTGTTTGCTTTTTAGCCATAATATAATATAATAAAAAATTAATATAAAACCACCCCTCCCGAAGGAGAGGTGGTTTCACCAAATATACCTATCTTAGTTCAACAACATGAAGTTGTTTGCACCTTGAGTAATTAAACAACGCTCAGTAAGCATGTGAATCTGCATCGCGTCAAGCGCTGATGTAGCAGCTCCAACTGAACCTGTAACCCATGACTTCATGCGACGGTCATCCGTAGCAGAAGCACGGTAACGAACATGTAAGAACGGGCGCTTTAGGTTTTTACCTAATGCCTGATCATATACAGTTGATGTACCAGCTGGGATAACAACCCCACGTATAGCGTTAGCCGCGTTAGCTGCGTTAATACCACCACGTGTAGCTTTGTCGTTTAAGTAACGGAAGTCTGACTTGTAGAAATCGTAAGATCCACGACGGAACCCAGAGAATCCTAAGTTAAGCGCCATATCCGCGTCATTCTCAAACACTCCGTAAGAAGTACCACCCGCTCCGTAAGAGTTCATCGAAGCAAGCATATCATCCATAGCTAGAGACGTAGCTCTATTTAAGAATAACATATTCTCTTCAATAGCACCTTGTGAGTCAAACTCTGCAAGGATAGCATCAAACTCAGCTAAATCAGTAGCAGCGTTAACACCCGTAATACCTGAAGACATGTTACCACGCTTTTCAATAGCTGCAAATAAGCCTTCAGTTCCTACAGTACCATCACCTGCTGCACTACCTTTTATTAGGTTAACAGCGCCATCTATAACAGACGAACCGTCGTTTAACTCAGATTCTAGCATAGCCATCTCAACGTAGTCGTTAAATCGAGCGCGTGTATCAGCCTCAGCTTTTACATACCATAAGTAACCTGAAGTACCGTCTTCAGCAGCTACTTCAACCCAACCAACGCGAGACGCATCAGATCCAGACACTTCGTAGTAGTCCTTCATGATAATAGGCTTGTTTGAGAAAGATGTGAACCTAGGCTCATTAGCACCTCTCGCATCAACAGCTGTAGCTGAACCATCACTATAGCTCATGCCTTTTCCGTACTCAGAACCGAAAACTAGTACAGTAACAGATTCAGGTGTAGCAGAAGCAGATAAAGTAGCGGCCCCTCTGTCGTAAGGTAGTACGTTAATTGTAGTCGTGCTCTCCACGCTTGTAACTAAACACTTAACGATTCCATTTGTAGCATCAGCTACAATAACCATATCGTTAACGCGGATACCATGTCCGGTTGTGCTTAACCCGTTACCATCAATATCTTTTTCGATAGTGATTTTACAAGGAGCTTGTCCGTTTACAGCTGTTTCACCTGTAGTACCACCGGCACCACTAAGTATTTTAGCCTTGTAGGATAAGTGTAATCGACCTTGCTCAGACCAAATTACTTGATCCGCTTGCATAGCCTCTTCCGCTCCAACTTGAGCTAGGAAACCTGAAATTGTTCTTGGTCCAAAAACCTCAGCTTCTTGAGCCATTAGGTCTGGAACATATTGTTGACCCCAACCAGCACTGGTTGATAAGTCTAAGTAGTTCGTTGCTAGCGTCTGCTTTTGAGAAGCAGGTGTACTGTTTAACGAACCTCCTGGAGTAATTGCCATTTTTTCTTAATTTTAAATGTTATTTTTTGTTTTTAATTTTGAACTTAAAAGAGGCAGAATCATCACCTAGCACTTTAACTTTGTACCCGCTTTGAGGACTTCCATGGGAAGCTCTAGCAGTAGTATCTATATTCTTAGCTTTAGCAACACTGTCTTTCAGTGCGTCTGCTTTGCCTTGCTCATAGAAGTGATTAGCAATTGCGTCTGCATTCATAGCTGTGTACAAGCTTTTATGATAACCCTTAGCATCTGACATTGTGTTGTCTTCGTTCAAAAACTTTTTGACAAAGTTGTTTATGTCACTCTGGGTTTCCTTTACTTGGCCTGCGTCCTTAACATTGTATCTATATTTTTTATCTCCGACATTGTATTCAAAACCTTTGAACTTGTCATTGAAAACCTGCTCGGTCTTCTTGTTAAATCTAGACTTCTGTTGCTGAGCTACTTTCTGCGTTTGCTCTGACTCTTTATTGTATCGGTTGAAGAAATCAATCGCCTTCTGCTGCTCACTTGTGAGCTTGCTTCCAGCTTTAATGTCTTCGTAGTATTTAGACTTTTGCCCGTCTAAGTAGGTCTTGGCCTCGGCAACTTGCTCTTTGAGGGCCAATTTTTTACGTTTAATATCTCTTTCATCATCTACATCCTCGTCAAATGAGAAGTTGTCTTCCATAAGGAAGTTTATCTCCTCCGAGTCTAGATGAGGTTTAGTTCTTTTGTAGTACTCAAGCAAAGCCTCTTGATTGTCGAGGTCTTTAACGTTTCTGTTTAAGTTAACGTAGTCCTGAAGATCGCCACCTGTTTCATCCATAAAGTCCATTAACTTCTGAACGTTTTCAGGTATTGCTTTACCAGTCTCTTCGTTAGCGTCAAGAGCTTCAATAACCTCCTCCTCGGTTACAACCTCTTCTTCTGTTACTTCCTCAAGTGTGGGCGCTTCGTCATTAACGACCTCTTCTTGTGTAACCTCTTCAATTGCTTCTTCGAGATCAGTTTGGTTTTCATTAACTACTTCTTCTTGTGGTTCTACTGGTTTACTTAAATCTACCTTGATAACACCTGGGTCATCTTTGCTTTCAAATTTTTCAAGATCAGGTTCTACAACCTGCTCTTCTACGGCCTCTACCTGAGGCTCTTCTTGGGTAACCTCTTCAGTCACCTCTTCATTTTTAACTTCTTCCATAATATATTATATAATTAATTACCAATTTGTGGATTAAACTTATCTAAGCCTAATCCGCCTCCTAGTATATCATTACCTGAAGACTCAAACTTTTTAGCATCTGCTTTCACTTTTTCTCTACGGTCTTTACCTTGCTCTTTCATGCCCTCAACTCTTTCAGAAGACTGGCGCTCTAAATCCCGCAACTGGGTGTTCAACTCAAACTCATACATCATTAACTCTTTCTTTAACCTAACCTCTTCTTGAAGGTGTGTTAATTTGGTTTGAGCTTTAACTTGCTCTAGTTGCGTGTCTGCTTGAGCTTTTGCCTGATTTTTTTGTATCTCAGCATTAGCTGCGGCTTGTTGAGCTTGCGCATTTGCGGATGCTTGCGCTTCCATGTTCTGTTGCTGCATTTTCTGATCACGCTCTAGTTTTTTCTTACGTTTAACTTTTAAAACTTGATTAGCCAACCTAACATTCCTTATATTTCTAACATCAATTGCATCATCTAGTTCAATTAATTGCTGAGCTAAAGCTGTTTGTATATTGTTTTCAAGCATTTGCTTTTCCTCTTCGTCAGGTTCTAGCTCAATGAAAATACCAAAGTCATATAGATATAACTCAGACATTTCTTTTAAAGTAGCAACGTTGTGAGCTCCTACAGCTTGAACAAACGCATCAGCTGTTGGAGAGTACTCTAGTATATCTGATATTCTCAAAGATAAAGCCTCAGCTACTTCTGACGTTAAAAACATCGAGCTAAGTAGAATGTGTCTAGTAGCAACGTTAGAGTTTGCCGCAGCTAGCTTTTGAACACCAACTAAAGACTTAGGATCTGGAACACTAGCGTCTCTAGCTTCGTTTAAACCCGTAACGTCACGTATCATCTGTAGATAATAGTTATACGTTTGGATTAAACTTTGGATCTTGTTCTGCCCCGCAGAGTTAGCTATTTGCTGAATAGGTACTTTACCTGGGTTTGGATCACCGTCACCAGTAAACGATCTACCTATAACACTACCTGTTTGAAAGAACATATTAAGCGCCTCTTGAGGATTGTAATTTGTTCCGTTACCTAAATCTATTTCAGCAAGTCCATCAGCGTCAAGGTATACTCCGTCAGGAACCATGCGCGACATCACTTGCTGCAGCTTAAGATGTGTTAGCTGAATAGTATCAGCAAACCCAGTAATTCTACTTACAATAGACTCTATGCGACCCTCGTACATACGTGGAGCAACCAAAGCGTAATTCATCTTGACTTTGTTAAAGTCAGACTTTTCACGCATCATATTTTTAGCCTTCTCCCACTTTAACAGTCGATCAGTACCAAGTATCATAGCGCCTTCAAAAACACACTCAACTGATCTTTGAAGTCTTATGTAACCCCCTTCTTTACCTTCTGGCGGATTAAAAGTGTCTGGCTTCTCTATAGCTTTATACCCACCAGTGCTTGTCTCTTTGATCTTATACACATCATTAGTGTATGTCCTGTAATTAAAGTACAGGACTTGAACTTTATTTTTATCATGTATATCAGCGTGGCGTGAGCCAGTGTATCTTTTGCTGGACCTTTTGTGAATGGACTCTAGATCCATTTCAGTTAGCGTGTCAAACTCTCTAGCTAGCTCATTAATAGGTATTGTCTTAACTTCACCTATGTAGTATAAGTCCTCAAAGTACGGTGAATCAGTATGAGAGTAAACTATATTAGCTGGATCTACATACTCAACAGTTGCGCCATCGCTTGAGTTAAAGCCAGTTTTAACACATCCTATACCTAGAACCGTTAAATCATATAAAAGCCTTCTTCTAGTGAGATCATATTTATTGCCATCCAACAGGTGGTTGATAGCTTGCTCTTCAGCTATTTCTACAGCTTGCTTATAGTCTAGCTGCATATGTAAGTCTAACTCTTCCTTCGTTTCTGGAAGTTCAGCTTTTTTGTTTTCGTATAAATCAACATTAAAAAGTTTTCCAGCTTGATCATTGTATGCTTGAGCGTCCATGTCTCTAAGCATAGACTCCATATAGTCTGTTCTTTTATCTACACCATATTGATCTTGAGAGTACGCTTTAACGTTAAACATTCTCTCAGACATACCGTTTACCACAATATCTACAAACTTTGGTATAATAGGAACGGGCTTCCAATCTAAATTAAGATAAGACAAATCACCATTAATAGATAACTCATCCTTATACTTTTGTATCGACTGCTCGCCTCTAGCGTATAATCTTAAGTTATGGTACTTACCTTGAGTACTAGAAAACCTATTGTTATAGCTATCCTTAAACCACTCCTGCTCTATAGCTTTAGCCACCTTGAGCCCGTACTCGGAACTCATTTTCTCTAGGTCCGGCACTGCTTGAGAAGGAAAATTTACATATACTGACTCAGCCATGCTATTTTATTATTTGGGAATTAAACCCTTTATTGTTATATTTTGCCATACTAAAACCTACAGGTTGTCTTTCTACTTTTGCGTTAGGTGCGTATAAGTGTCTATTACAAGCCATAATAGCTAGACCAGAACTTATAGACGCATCGTGCTTAGTTCTTTTGTTTATGTCAAATCTAGCCCAATCGTTTAGCAACTCGTTAAAGTACACTGTTCCATAGTTACCTTCGCCTAAATGTCCTACGTGATCTTGTATGTACATCTCTATAGCTGAGGCGTGAGCTTGTTTAATATCTTCACTTGAGTTTGGTATACCACCCACTTCTTTTTCAGCAACTGATAACTTCTTCCAAGTTTTGTCTGGTCTGTTCATGCTGTAACCTCTATAACCTCTTCGGCGTAAGTAATACAGTAATCTAGGTTTGTTATTCTCTGCTAATAAAGGCATACCGTAAAACACTAAAGCCATTAACACATCTTCAAAAAATATCTCTGCGGTTTGTGGTCTTGCTATATACTCTAAGAAAAACGTGCTTGAAGGCGCGTCTTCCATAGAAAACTTTGTTAATCCGTGGAGCGCCCCTTTCGATCCTTTACCATCAACAGTACCGCTAATATCATAACTGTCACACCCGAACGCGCCAATATGATCATTGCCTGGGAACTTAATACCATTTTTTGTTATTTGTTTATTTTGCAAATTAGCTGGTGGTACCCAGCTCACTTTAAATCTTCCACCTGGATCTGGATGAAATATCACTTCTGTATCCTTAATGCCATTAACCCAACCAAAACTACCTGTCGTAGTATGAGCAGCGTGTCTACTTCCTTCGTTATAGTCTATCTGCTCATATATTTTCATTAGGTTAAATATACTGCTTTTGCTCTCATCTCTGAAAGCGTGCTCCGTAGTTCTAGGAAACTGTCGGTAAAACTCATTTAAAGCGTCTTGATCATCTTTAAGACCATCAACTTCATTCTCCCAGCTATCTACAACCCCAATATCTATTAGTTCACCGTCTGGTCCCAGTCGTTCTCCATCACGTGGATTATCAAAGACTGGAAATCCGAATTCGTCAATAAATCCTTCATAGTTCCATTCCATAGGGATAAAGAGAGAATACAGGCCAGACTTTGTTTGTCCATTACGGTTTCTCCTAGAAACATCTGAGTCATTGTATAGCTTTTTAAAATTACTACCTCCTTTATCTAACGCGTTTGAAGTAGACCCCATAAGGCATTTCCCTACGATTCTACTTCCAAGTCTTAAGCAAGTCTTTGTTACTCGCCAGTTATTTAATATATTATCAGGTCTCTCCCACTTACCACTCTCATCGTGCACCAACAAGTTTAACTTTTCACCATCGTAGCTGTTGTCACCTGTATTCTTCCAGTCTATCGTAGTGTCAAGACCAGCAAGCTCCTCTAGCTTCTCGTTACTCTGTATTTTCTTACGAGTAAACTTAGTGGAAGGTACTCGGTATGCTAACTCGGATTTCGGACGATCCATACCATCCTGTATAGGTTTAAAGAAGAAAGGGTAATTAATTGATATAGGTACCACTTTATCTGTAAACATTTTCTTCGCATCGGCACCAGACTTAGATAAGATCCCATATCTACTATCACTCGATATAGTGGCTAAGTTAACTGTTTCTGCAGAGGACATAAAAGAAAAACCTGAACGACGGTTCTTAAGGTAGCACATTCCATAGCATCTCTTATCTGCCTTGCAGGCTTCCCAGAATATAAAGAATAACCGATTGGCCTCTCTAAAGTCTGGTGCACCCACGTCAATTTTACTCCATTGCAGGTACATATAGTGACTACCAGTTATATACGTTGGTTTACCGTTATTCATAAACCAATGCCCTTCGTCCCTACGCCTGAACTCTTCGTCAATATACCCGTGCCACTTCTCTTTTTGTTCGTCTGGATAACTTCTCCAGTCAAATATAGTTTTTATGCGGCTAAGTTCTTTAGGTTGATCTATCTTCTTCCACTTGTTGCTTTCGTGCTTGAAAACATTAGTAGGTTTAGGTAGAGCAATTTTAAAACCCTGTATGTCGTATATCTCACCTATAACACCGGTTCTAGATAAGACCACTATATCGTGATCTTTATCATAACCGTACTTCCACTTCTTACCTCTGTTCAGCCTAGTTAAAGTGGTTTTCTTTATAGGCTCTATTATTTTTAATAATGTTTGTTCGTACATTACTTAGATCTTCCTTCAGCAAAACCCTTAAAGACGTTTGCTTTCTTTTCTTCAGGCTCACGGCCTTCAAGCAAGTTCTCCTCTTCTTGGATTCTGGTTAATATCTCAAAGGCATCGAAGATAGCAAGCTTTTTTGTAGCAGCAGCGTTCTTGAGTCTGTCCGCGGTGATATCATCACCTGAATCAACTATAGCTTCTTTAGCCACCTTGATCAACTCTTCAACGGCTATTTGCCCAGCTTGGATTATACTCTTCTTCGTCTCCTTGATATTCATATTTAATTGTAATAAAATTAGATAAAACTCGGTACATCCTTTGACCGTCCACTACAAACTCAAATTCACTTTTAGGTCTAAACCCAACTAGATCACCTACGTTTACCGTGCCATCTGAGTGCTTTACAACACCTATGTGCGGTCTTTCAGAATCAGCGTTTAATTGACTATTGTCTTTGATAGGCTGTACGAAGCAATATCCCCTGGGACATATCCAATTACCATCTCTTTTGTATAGGTAGATTTGGTCTTGCGTTACTAGATATTTACCTTCCTCAAGAAAAGATCTACTGTTTCTTTCTCTACCTTTTACATCATGCCATCTTCTAAAAACGTTGTGATGTAATGTCACTATATCACCTACTTTGGGATTCAAAGGAGCTCCAGCGCTAGGTACAGATAAGATTCTAGCTTCTCTGTTTACGTGCTGATGGTTAAAAACCTCAGTGTTTAATATTAACTCCTTGCCTCCAACTTTTTTACTGTTGTTATACCTTTCACCTAATGGTTCTACAACATAGTTGTAAACTGAGTGCATTAGTATTGTAGGTTATACTCAACAGATATAGCCATATTCTTATTAAAGTCCTTCCAAGGTATAACCGCTTTGTCTTTACGTATATAGATAGAGTACTTATCCTCTTCTTCTAGTATATCACATATAGTATGACCTCCATACACTTCTTGCCCTACGGCATAGTGCATGGAGTCATTCTTGTAGTCTTTACCTATTGTAATCTTACGAATCAGATGGCTCATCTTCTCTGTATCTGATGCTTCCATCATTAATATTTACGTCAATTTCATCGCCATATTCTTCACGTATTTCAGTTTGAAGCTCAGCAAGTTTTTCATTGCCTTGAGATATCGTATTTATAGCATCTTGCTTTTGCAGTTCAAGTTGGCCAATATCCATCTTGAGCTTGTTTAATGCTTGAGCTAAGCCCTGCAGTCTTTTTAGCTGGTCATCAGAGATTGCCTCTGGCTTTAGGTCTACGACCTTGTTCTTTTTTTTACCCATAATTAAATTAAATTAAATTGTTATTAAATAGTTGTTTCTGTATACCATTCTCCATCTACATTGTTTAGGATAGCTAGTATCTCGCTATGTGTGTATTGTGTTTTTCCGTCTAAAAAAGTCGGTGTATCCCCTTCAAACTTAACAAAGGTTTTTGTGTCGTCGTTATTGTAGCGCAGCGTGTCGGCACTTGTTTCTAAAACCTGCGAAAAGTCCACCGAACTAACATCCGAAGAATCTATAATTACGTATTTTCTCATTACCAAGGTTTTACTGATGACCACGTAGGTCCGTTAGACAAAGTAAACGGAGCGTTGCTGTTTCCAGAGCTATCAGCGGTAGTAGTACCAGTGTTCTCATCCATTTTGTAGTATCTCTGTAAGTCACCTGAAGAAGTGTAATCACCAGAGTTGCTAGTTAATAACGGGTTGTTATCATATATCTCTGTAATTTCCGCAGCGGTAAGTACCGAGTCCCAAGTGGCTATTTGATCTAGATACTGCTTGTAAAAAGCAATACTAGCTAAATTTGATGTCGTGAAAAGAGTCGCACCTGTATGAGACTCTAAATTTGTAGAAGAAGCCACTGATGCAGTGCTATTAGTAGAAACTTCACTGCCATCTATATAGCATTTGTTTGCCCTATTAGTGCCAGACCCGTCGCTTGTAAGTACAACGTGATGCCAGGTGTCAGCGCTCATGTTAGAATTAAAGGATGTGTTGATAACGGTTGTAACGACTCCTGTAGCGCCAACTACGGCAATATCTCCACCGGCATCGGAATATATCCAAAAATAGTTAGATGGGTAAGCGCCTTTCCAAAATATCGTCTGGGTTGTGGTTGTGTCAAATCTAATATAAAAAGAAAGCGTCCAACTACCTGTAGCTAGATCGTCAAATATATTGTCGCCATCAGGTTGGGTTAACATATCATTTGTTCCATCCATAAGGATAGAGTACGAGTTAGTGTTGCTAACACCTCTCATCGCTATTGATGAGCCTAATTGACTTGAGTTAATTAAACCTATACCTAGTCCTATCATTACTCTCCTATGTAAGCTATTAATCTACCAGTGCCATCGGGTTCTATCTCAGTGTACCTACCAAATAAAACTAAACCTGCTGGAAAAACAAATCCAGAGCTATCCATGGTTGGACTCTGTCCTCCAAATCCTTGGCTACGCTCCCAATAAAATTGAGTTTTATCGCCACTACCAGCTGCTTTATCTGCAGCGACAGATTTATTTAATGTTATATCAGCTCCATTTACGCTGACAACTTTGTATGGATCTGTCAAGCTACTTGGGCACATATCTGTGTGCTCAACGATCATGCCCTTTTTTATACTCGCACTAGCTGTAGCTACAGTTATAACTCTGTCATCATCGCCAACGTCGTCATTGTGAGTTCCTGTATCTTCGTGATCACCGGTGCCGTGAGACGACCTAACGCCATCTATAAACATTGTTTTAGATACTCCTGAAGAGCTAGTGTATGTTTCGCTTTGTAGTTTATCAAAACGTAAGTCTTCTAGCATCTGTATTGCAACAAACACCTTGCCTGATGGAGGTTTTATGACATCGCCTTGTGAGTAAACAGAACCTAGTTGACCAAAGTTATACGATACGTTTGTAGATTTTCCCATTTTTCTAAATTTAACTATTCGCCGAGGTAAGCTATAAAACTACCTGACGATGCAGCGGCTTGAGACCACCGTCCATATAGAGTATGTCCATCGCTTATGGTGCCAGTTAAAGAAACTCCACCTGAACCGTGGTCATCCGTAGGTGTAGGTGTGCCGTCAACAACCGAACTGTGCGCATGATCGCTAGTGCTTATTGCCACGCACTCTATGTTACCATCACGAGAATCTGTAAGCGCAGTAAACGTTGTTGTCCCAAGTGCTTGAACCGCTATTATGACCATTCCTTTTGGCGGCTTCACCGATCCAGCAGTTGAAAATATTGATCCCATTTGCCCAAAGCCGTAAGCAACCTCTTGTGAATTCATTCCCATTTTATTTTTTTACTTTTTCTATTGTTCTACCCGCAAAATATGCTCCAAAGGCAGTCAACATTAATATTTCTAATAAAGACACGTATGAGTCTTTTACGTTGAAAGGCAGCGTATCCATACTGTCAAACACCATAGTTAGCATGAACATAGTCATAAGAGCTAACAAGGTTAAAGGTCTAATTAGTTTAGCTAGCTTTACATCGCTACCCATATCAGATGCCCATCGTGAAGACACATTTTCTTGGAACTTTACCTCTGCATCTATAATACGCTGAGCCTCTTCAGAGTCTACAGCTGGATCCTTATCTATAAGGTTTTTGACAATACCTAGAGCTCCGCTATCCGGGAGAAGATCTCCCACTACACCTAGTATATTCGGAGCTTTGTCAGCTAACCAAGAACCCAACTTAGTGTCTTTTATTTTCTTTTTATTATGCATAATTCTCTGCGTTCATAGCTCTTTGCTCCCAGTGGAATATTTCGCTTCCCTCTTCGTGCCACTCGCCGTTGTATTTAATCTTACCATCTTTTCTAGGATATGTAACCCCATCCGCTCTAACCCAGTCATCTCCATAGGCTATTCTTCCTTCCTTTATCTCCTCAGCGTGTTTACCTTCATGAGCCTCTATCTTGTTCCATTGCTCGCTACCAGGTTTGACGCTTTTATCTATGTAGATACTACCATCCATATTAGCCTCTCCAAGAATACCATCGTCTAGATCTTTCCTAAGAATAGGTGTATTACTAGAGTTCTTTATATCCCTATTTTCTTTACCTAACTTAAAACCCATTATCTATCTGTATCTCGTATCATATCATCTATGGACTTATTATAGACCTTATCTGTGTATGATTTGTTATTGAAAAATATACTTCGCTCTGAGGTCGGCAGATCCTCTTCGCCTAATAGGATACGGTATATCCTAGTGACTAGCTGGGAGCATTTGAAAGAAGTCTTAAACACAGAGAACTTTATACTCGTTCTATTCCTATGTCTCCAAACTTCTATCCATCCAGCTGATCGTAGTTTCTCCCATCTTTTCTTATCCCAAGAATATGTGTAAGCACCCTCGATGAATTCGTTTCGGGTAAATCTACCCTTATGATCTAGGTATATCAATAACTCTAGATCGGCATCTGTTAACCCATAAGTCTTACAGGCCCACTTACGCGTGAGCCTGTAGTACTTAAGGATATTCATATCACGCAAATCTTGCGCTGTTAATCGCATTTATTAAGCTGCGTCAATAGCAAACGTAACTGTAGTCATACCTGCTGCGTTGTCTCCGAAGTATTTTTCGTTGAATGCGTCTGCAAATTTAACCATCTTACCTTGATTCCTTGGATCGCAAATAACATCCGCGATAGCTTCAGCAACCAAGTGGTGCTTATTAGAACCGTGTGTTATAGTAACTTTATCTTGTGCCCCAGTGTCACCAGTAGTAGGTGGGAAGGTAAGTAAAGTATTAGCAGCATCAACAGCCTCTATATTTAAGAGCGTAGATGCGGCTTTAACTAAAGCTTGATCAGCAGCGTAAGGTTTTAGCAATGTTAGTTTAAAACCATTTTCGCCAGCTGTTGAGCTTTGGGTTACACCATAAACAGCGTCTTCAGCCACGGTTTGTAAATGTAGATCACCGTCACCAGTTCCTTCTGCATAAGATATAGCGTACGGTGATATTTCGATATTAGCTTGATCATCAGCTACCGTTCCGTAGTGAGTCCCAAACAAGTGTACATCAGCACTACCGTCATTATGAGCAGCATCCATAGTTAATTTAGCCATGCCGTTATGAAGCCATCCTTCACCACCCGCCGCTTGAGCTACGGTAATAGCGCTTACAGGCATATTTACGAAAGGAGCCCCATCAGCAACAGTGACATCTTGATCAGCCGTAGCAGTTGAAGCCTTTACAGCTGTTATGTCGTCTGAAAAATATAAGTATACGTCGTTTTCCATTTTCTTGTATTTTATAGAGTGATAGCACCTACGCTGGTGATATGCTCAAGGTTAGTAAATGTAGAACTGTTGTCATCTCCGACAACAATAAACCCGTCTTTAGGGTTTCCACACATTGCTGCGTGTACAGAGTCTAACGCTTCAGTAGTCATACCTGGCGTAAAGTTTATTGCAACTGTAGATGTGTCTAACGCATTATCAACTTTCTTGAAATGCATTAAAAACTTCTCAGAATCAGTTGGCTCAGTACCTAGATAGTTCTTTGCTGGAACCATTAAGGCATCATTTGAAGCCGTTTCAAAATATAGAAATTTCATAGTTATTCTTTTAGTTAGTTAATAATTAGTTTTGTGTAACAGTAGGTGTTCCAGATAAAACTCCTCCTGCGTAACTAAAGTATTTACTATTAATAGCGTCCGCCATAGTTATAAAAGGTTTTCTAGAATTGATTGCACCTGCTACACCTCTAGCTAAATCTCTAAAAGATCCAGAAAATACTACAGCCACAGTGTCTTCTTCTGCTTCCTCAAAATCTTCGTTTTGAAAATAGAAGGTGGCTCCAGTTGCTCCTGTCTGATCTAAACCCATAAATCTAGATGCTTTATAAGCACCAGATCCAGCATTTGAAAGATCAGCATCAGCAAAGTAAAGAATTGTTTCTTTGTTCATGTTGTTTTTAATTAATTGTTTTTGATTTACCGTTTAAGGTTTAAGGTTCAAGGTTTAGGTCTAATATATATATCACACGTAATATGCTTTTTCTAAAGAGTGTTGGCGGTAGTTTATGAGTATCTCCTCGTTACAGTTGATAAGCTTAACTGAAACCATTAGTAGATCACCATGCTTAGTATAATAAAACCTAGCGTTGTTATTGTCACTATGGTTAGTCCATCGACCTAATACTGTTCTGTATTTTTGATCTATGCTACCTAGCCCAATAACACAACCGGGTTCTATACACTTACTAGCAAATACCCCAACACCGTGTATATTTGAGTCCGATTTGTGATATATATCACTATCAAACTCAACCACGTTGTCTATGTCAACCATCGCTTGCATCTCTTCTTGAGACACACCAACGTCAACTAGCATTTGTTTATAACCACTCACTCTATTAGAACAACATCTCTTGCTCGGATTACATGGTACATTGTATCTGCCCAGGTTATACCATGCCCAGCGTGTTTGTCGTAATATATAATATCTTTATCTTTTAGGCCTTCAACTAGATTACCTGTAGAGATAATCGTAGCTTTAATATACCTATTTGTCTCATCTAATTCCTCGGTAAGAAGCAGACCCCCAACTTTCTTGGGACCTACTTTTTCTACGTCTACTACAATGTAATCATTAATTGCTTTCATTTGCTCTAGCATTTGAGATTACACAATCTGCGGATATAATAGTTGACACCACTGACACAGCGTTCTTCAAAGCTGACTTAGTCACGAGCACTGGATCTACGATACCAGCTTCTAGCATGTCAACGCATTCTCCAGATATAACATCTATACCGCAGTAGTCTTTAGTGTCACACGCTACGTCTTTGTTTATACCAGCGTTTTCTAGTATAGTGTAAAAAGGAGACTTAATAGCTTCAAGCAGTATCTCCTCCCCGACGGAGTCGGCGGAAATTTTTTGAGATGCCCACCAAAGTGCTGAACCGCCACCTGGGATAATACCTTCTTTCAAAGCTGCTTTAGTAGCATATATAGCGTCTTCAACCCGGTCTTTCTTTTCTTTGAGCTCTACCTTTGATCCAGCACCTACTTTTACTATACCCACAGATCCGGATAGCATAGCTAGCCTAGACTCAAGCTTCTTTTTAATAAAGCCGTTCTTTTCATCTTCAACCTTCTTAGCTACCTCAGCAATTCTCTCTTCTATATCCTCTGTAACTCCGTCCAGTGTAATCACTGTGTTTGAATCACTAGTTATAGCGTACTCAGCTTCACCTAGGTGTTCTACAGAGATAAGATCTAAATCATCACCTAGCTCTTCGTTGATAACTGTAGCACCTGTTAATATAGCTAGATCTTCTGTAGCGTCCTTTTTAGTAGGGCCAAAGCCTGGTAAATCGATAATGTTAACTTTAATATTACCTTTCACCTTGTTCATCATAAGAGCGGCTTTTACTGACTGAGCTACTGGAGCTACTATGAGTAAAGCACGGCCCTTCTTGATAACATGCTCTAGTATGCTTTGTACCTTACGAACGTTTGGTATTTCGCTAGATACTACTAAAACATAGGGGTTGTCAAGCTCAGCTAAGTGTTTATCAGTGTTAGTGATGAAGTGAGGCGACGTAAGCCCGCAGTCAACCTGCACTCCATCAACTAACTCCACATGCGTTTCATCAGTGTCACCTTCCTCCATGAGTACGACACCATCCTTACCTACTTTTTGGTAAGCTTCCGCAATAATGCTTCCAAGGGCTTTATCATTATTGCAACTAATCGCGCTAACAGCGCTAAGCATGTCTCCTTCAACTTCAATAGCCCTGCTTTCAAGATGTTTAACAACTTTCTCCAGGCCTGAACTAATACCTGCTTTGACTCCTCTAATAGATTCTTTAGCATGCTTCTTTTTATTTACTTCCTTTAGAAGTGATTCAGCGAGGACAGTAGCCGTTGTGGTACCGTCACCCGCTTCTTTCACTGTGTTACTGGCAGCCTCCTTAATTAAGGTGGCACCTATATTTTCAACCGGATCATATAAGACTACGCTTTGGGCAACGGTTACTCCGTCTTTTGTTATGACCGGCATACCGCGAGCATCTTCATATATAACGCATTTTCCCGATGCGCCAAGTGTACTTTTCACGGCTTGGGCTAGCTTAGTTACGCCAGCAATTATTTTGTTCTTAGCGTCTCGACCAAAGTTTAGTTCCTTGATCAATTCACTAGGTAAATTGTACTCCATATTGTATTAAATTAAATTAAATTTGTGGTGTATTAGAACGTCTTTACGACTTTAGGGCCTTTTGTAGCCTCTAGTTTCTTAGAGAAGTAGTCTATACTCCCATCAATAGCGGATTCGGCACCCTGCATAGTCTCTCTACGAGTTACAGAGTGCCAACTTTCCTCATCTTTCGGGTTAGACACTTCCGTTTGATAGTATCCGTTAGGTAATTGGGTGATTCGCCACTTAGATTTATCGGACATGTGTGTCCATTCAGCGATTTCGTGTTTGCCTGGTTTGGCAGTGTGTGTAGTAGACGTGCTACTGTAGTATAAATAGGTCATTTTGTGTTTGGTTTTTATGACTGTTTATGGTATAGGGATTTTCCCTACGAATTTCTATTTTGATAAGCTCTCTGCATGACCCTGTACTCCGCGTCTGTTGGCTCTGTTATGCCTAAATTCTTAAAGTAGTCACCTTCAAAAGCCTTAATGCCACCTACAGGTGCTTCTTCTGAGGCACGCTTCCTAGCTTCAAGGGTAGAGTTTAACTCAGCACTCCTTGCTTTCGATATATTTGACTGACCTGCGGAGTTTAGCTGACCTGTTCTAGAAAGCTTAGCAATTTGATCTTCCGAGAGACCATCAAGCCCTTCAGCAAGCATTTCCTTCACTTGGCTTTCTTTGTATTTACCGTGTACCTCAGGTGTTTTTGTTTTTGCGTCTTCAGCAACCTCCATAGCCTCTGGATTTGTGGTTGTGCCTTGCTCATACTCGCTCTCAACCCTAGCCTCACGCGCTGCCTTCTCACGAAGTTCTTGCTCGGTTGGTATATGTCCCGGCTCGTGGTCACGCATCGGAGATGAACCCATCATTTTAAAGCTAGGGGTGTTGCTTGATTTTAATTTAAACGCCATAGTTCTTTGTTTTTATTTAGAATCATCAATCTTTTTTTCTCTATCGCGCCCAACTTTATAAGCTTTTACTGGATCGAAAGTTGTTTGTCTAGAGCCATCGCCAAGCAGAATAGATCTACCTGGACCTTGATCCCACACGTTTTTCAATCCCATACCTACTTGAGAAGCTTTATCATACATAGACTGGGCAGTTGATTTCTTATTTCCTTTGTTCTCATCTCCTTCGTTGTTATTAAACGGAGCCCCGTAGTTTCGAGCCATTGGGCTCCCTTTCATTTTAAATGCCATAATGTTTATTTTTTATATTTTTTTTTAGCGAAACTGTGGTTATACTTACCAGTCTTCATGTTTTTCATAGCTGAAGAAGCCACGTTTTTTTCAAGAGCATCAGCCGCTTTTTGTGTGTTAGCTTTCTTATCAGCGTCCGCTAGGAGCTTCTTGTTTATTTTAGCGTCTTTAGCGTCGGCTCTCTTCGCGCGTCGAGCTTTACCGCCTCTACCAGTAACTTCTTTAGCCTTTGCTTTAGCACTTTTCTTAGACTGCTTACGCATGTCCTTTTTAGTATCTTGAAGATCACGGTAGTTTTTACGCTCCTGGCGATCCATGCCTTCCATTGCGGCTTTCCTATCTTTACGCTTTACCTTTTTAATATCTGGAGATGGTGTTTGATCAACTTTCATCTTACGATCTTTGTTGACTACGGTGCTCTTTCCGCTTGTTCTACCGCTTGATACAACTAACGTGCGCCCTTTATTTTTCGATGTTGTTGTTTCACCAGACTGGTTAACCCCTCTCGTAGCTCCATCCACTGCTTTTGGCTTTGGCTTTGACATTGGCTTTGGTGCCGCTACTTTAGTTGTAGAGTCTTGAGCCCATCCTCTGCGAGTATACTCATCGCGCCTAGCTTGGCTGTTTAAAGCAAAGTCCTTCATGCTTTTGCCTGAGGATGGAGATGGAGATCGTTTTCCACCGCTGCGGTTTTCTGTTTGACCATCTACCATGATGGTTTCTTTTTTAAGCGCAGAAGCGTGGGACGCTGTTCCCGAATGCATTGAGGAACCTTTCATTTTAAATGCCATTGTAACTATGTGTTATTGTGTTTGTGTGAAGTAAGCATACTCGACTTGTATTGTTTGAGTGGAGTTTGATACGACTTGAATTTTACTTGCACTTAGAACTGGCATAAATAAGAACTCTTCAGCCTTTAATCGACCGATATCTCTAGCATCGCTACCATCGTGTACATGTACTTCCAGGGTGTTTGCTGTATCGGTTGTTCCATCAGCTTGTTTACCTGTGTGTTTTACATAAACGTATTTATTACCTCCCCCAGCAGGATCGAGATCTACCTTAGTGCCACCACTAACCGCAGTTGCTTTAAAGGAAACCGACTGCAAAGGAGCTTTCACGCCAAGTAAATCACTTACGGATAGCGATATAGCAGACCCGAAGTCCGCGGCTGTACCTGCTAATGTTAGTTTTGGGGTTAGTGTTGCCATTGTTTAAAGTGTTATACTTCGTATAATCACAGGATTAACTCGCGATTTACAAAGTGTGACATAAGCCTACTACTAGGTACTACTTTATAGGCTATTGTCACTAAAAAAAAGTTGTTA